>Ga0247838_1000088_pt1 | contig 129198 bp, 125 predicted proteins | sample LaCruzMarch2015__5_FD_189097 | JGI IMG/M metagenome (GOLD analysis project Ga0247838, IMG submission 189097) | Freshwater microbial communities from meromictic Lake La Cruz, Castile-La Mancha, Spain - LaCruzMarch2015_15m | ecosystem: Environmental > Aquatic > Freshwater > Lake | place: Spain...
GGTGACGTCCCCTGTGGTGGTGGGTTTTCGGCCTTGATCGTGGGGTAGTCCACGATGTTAAGGGCCATCGTGCAAAGGTCAGTGAGAAGAGACAAATCAACTCACGAGAGGACTTTGCACGATGGCTATGGATCAGTCTGCCTTGTTGGAATTGCTGGAGGCGCTTAAGGGCGCTGGTGTCGATGATCGGATTCGCCTTGCGGCTCAGGGGATGTATCAGGCGTTGATCGACGCGGAGGCCGAAGGGGTGATCGGTGCGGGCTTCTGGGAGCGCGCCGAGGGCCGCACGGCGGTCCGCAACGGGTCCAGGCAGCGGCTGCTGTCGACGACGGCCGGGGATCTGGAGCTGCGGATCCCGAAGCTGCGGTCGGGCTCGTTTTTCCCGTCGCTGCTGGAACGCCGGCGCCGGATCGACCAGGCGTTGTTCGCGGTCGTGATGGAGGCCTACCTGCACGGGGTGAGCACCCGCAAGGTCGACGACTTGGTGAAGGCCCTGGGTGCGGATACCGGGATCTCCAAGTCGGAGGTTTCGCGGATCTGCAAGGACCTGGATGAGGAGGTCGGTGCGTTCCGGGATCGCAGTCTTGCGGACACCACGTATCCGTACGTCTTCTTGGATGCCACGTATTGCAAGGCCCGGGTGAACCACCGGGTCGTGTCGCAGGCCGTTGTCGTGGCGATCGGGGTCACCGCGGACGGACGCCGGGAAGTGCTGGGAATGGACGTCGGGGACAGTGAGGACGGCGCGTTTTGGACCGGGTTCCTGCGCAGCCTCAAAGCCCGCGGGCTGGGCGGCGTGCAGTTGGTGATCTCTGACGCCCATTCGGGGCTCAAGCACGCAATTGCAGCGGTTTTGATCGGCACCAGTTGGCAACGGTGTCGCGTGCATTTCATGCGCAACGTTCTAGCGGTCGTGCCCAGGGGCAACGCCGAGATGGTCGCCGCGGCGATCCGCACGATCTTCGCCCAGCCCGACGCCGAGCACGTCGAGGAGCAGTTCGGTGTCATCGCAGGCATGCTGGGCAGGCAGTTACCTAAAGTCGAGGCAATGATGCAAGAGGCCAAGGAGGACCTACTTGCGTTCACAAGCTTCCCGCAAGTCCACTGGCGTCAGCTCTGGTCCACCAATCCACTCGAACGAGTAAACAAGGAGATCAAGAGGCGTACAGACGTCGTGGGGGTGTTCCCCAACCCGGAAGCTTTGCTGCGCCTGGCTGGAGCGGTCCTCGTCGAGCAGCATGATGAATGGGCCGCCGCTGACCGCCGCTACTTCTCCGAACAATCCATGGCCTTGGTGACCACAACAACAACCTCAGCAGTGGGGCAGGTGAGGCCACCAGAACTCATGACGGCATGATCAGAACACTGACCTGAGCGCGTGAATCAAAAAACCACCACTCAGAGGGACGCGACCCGATCCCGTCCCTGGCCACCACGAATCCCTTACAAAAATGCCCCTGACCGTGATCCTGTCGGGGGCTTCTTAGTGACTGGCGAAAGGGTTCAAGCTCATGCTGGAACCCCCCAAATAGGGGAGCGTGTGAGGCTTTGGGAGTCAATGAGTCCTCTGTCATAATCACCACCGTGCCTACCTACGCCCTGCGCCTTTTTCCGATTGCTCTGACGGCCGTTTTTGTGCTCTCCGCATGTGGGGTTGAGGGCGCGTCCGAGGCAGATGTCGATCGCGGCGCATCCGGAGTTCTGCAATTGACGCTGTGCGTCGACAACCAATCCACGCGAGTGATCTCAAGTTCGGGCGATGGATCGCCGACGCAGCCGGAAGGCTTCGTGGTACGTCCGGGTGAGCGGGCATGTGCGTCGTCGGCACCGAACTACAGCGACCTAACTCAGCAAATGATGTCCGATGTGGGCCCCGCATGGAAAACGAATCTGAGTGGGCAATTCACCTTTGGTGCGGCCTTCGGTTTTGAGACCTGCGGAAAACGTTGGTCAAACAAGGCGACGTTCAGCACGGACATCACGTGCAGTGGAAACCCATTTCGCATTGACGGCAAGATCGATGCGAACAGCGATACCAAGCGCTTGACGGCTGAGATCGTCTTCTTCGATCAGTAGCCCCAGTTCGCTCCGCGGATCTTCGACAGCACACTCATAATCCGGTCGTCGTCGGTTCGAGCCCGACCCGCCCCACCAAGAAAACCCGTTGCAGTGCAATGGGTTTACTCTTTAGTGGATCCACGCCTCGACACCGTTCGAGCCCCCTAGACCCCTCTCACTATTGCACGCCTATTGCACGGCCGGTTTCTGTTGCGGGGTAAAGAGAATTCGGCCGACGGGCACCATTTACGGTTTGGGCTATTGGCAGCCGCTATTGCACGCCTATTGCACGACTTCAGAGCCTGGGCTCGCCGCAAATCGGAGCGACCGCTAGTTCGCGGATTGGGTCTTTAGGCGGGTTCTAAGTGACGCAATCCGAGGCTACCTTGGTACGGAGAGGGAACTGCGCCGGATAGTTTTTGGTTCCGGTCTAGCGCTCTAGTTGCTCACGCTCGGATTCTTACTACGGGCTAACCTGAGAAATGAGTGAAGGACGCCTTTTATGCCGATGGGGCCTCGCGGTGGTCCTACGGCTGCGAGAACGCGGATAGCTCCAGTCAGTTGCCAGAGGATTGATCTGCCACTGGGTCACGCAGATACGCGCAAGAGTACGGTCGTTGATACGGAGGTGTGGAAATGGCAGTGATGGCAACTCAATGGATGACCCTGTCTAAGTCGGTGGACGGCGCAGACCCCGAGGTGTGGAACATCCTCCAGGACGGCGAAGCTCTCCGCTTTCAAACTCCAGAGGGCGGTATTCATCGGATCGCAAACGACGAGCCCCTCAAGGTGCTTCGATCCTTGGTTGAGCTCGACCCGACGATCAACACGCTGCGCGAGCTGGAAGACGTGGTGATTGGATGCGTGGGTGAAGTTAGAGACGTACTTCCCCTCTGGCTGAGGCCTCTAGATGAGGTTGTGCAAGGAGGACGCAGGAACGAGGAACTCGAGGACTCCATCGAGGAATCGTTGTGGTGGATCACAACCTTGGCGCATCACCTGTCCGTCAACGGGGAGGTCTGGGCCGTCATAGCATCAAACGCTTCCCCATATGAGTCCGCGCCGCGTGACCTGTTCGCCGTGCCCGTAGCAGGGGACGACCTACCTCTGTGGTTCAAAGAGGAGTGGGCATCAGTTGGATTCATCGAGATGGGAAGCATGACGGCCGGACTGGACACCTCAGTCCTCGGGTTGCTGACCGATCGCGTCGTCTCCTGGGTTGACAGACTCGACGAGCAGCCGACGTGCGTATGGATAGGGCCGCTGACCACCGCGGAAGAGCATTTCAAGGCATGGCTTGAGGGGAATTGGCTGGCGCGCCAACTGCGCGAAACATGGAACATCCCGCCAGGTGACGACGACTTCGTCGCTTGGGGATTCCTTAAACTTGCACAGCAGGGCGGAGGAAGCATCGATCTAGCCGGAGCACTCTCCGATGACACCGGCGACTTAGGCATCGGTTTGACGCAAACAAGCAGGTGGACTTTCACGTCCTCTCTTCCGTCAACCACGATCGTTGAAGCGCTGGGAACATTGACGGATCGACGCCCCGGAGACCCAGAGACCCAGAGACCTAGATCCCGAGAGCTCCGTTGATGGCACTGTTGCATTGATGGATCGCCGTCATGCGGCAGGGTGACGTGATGAGACGCAACCGCCACGCCAGGCCGCTCGTGCAGGTTCCGTCAGCCTTCACCGGGTTACGTTTCCCTCCTGAGGTGATCCTGCTGGCGGTCCGCTGGTACCTGCGCTACGGCCTGTCCTACCGGGACCTGGAAGAGCTTCTCGCCGAGCGCGGTATCGACGTGGACCACGTGACTTTGTTCCGGTGGGTGCAGCGGTTCACGCCGCTGTTGATCGGCGCGGCCCGCCCGCGCCGGCACGCCGTCGGTGACCGGTGGTTCTTCGATGAGACCTACGTGAAGGTCAACGGCATCTTGGGATACGTGTACCGTACGATCGACCAGAACGGCCAGGTTATTGACGTGTTCGTCTCCAAGCACAGGGATATCGCCTCGGCACGCAAGTTCTTCGCGACGTCTTTGTTGGCGCATCGCATCCCGACGGAAGTCATCACCGATCGCGCGGCGGACCTAGCGAACGTGATCGACGAGTTGATCCCGGCGGCGTTCCACAACTCCGGTCAGTACGAGAACAACCGGAGCGAGGCAGACCACGGCAGATTGAAGGCCCGGCTGCGACCGATGCGCGGACTCAAAACCGACCGAACGGCCAGCGTCGTGTTCCGAGGGCACGCCTTCATCTAGAACGTCCGCCGCGGCCACTACGAACTGGGTGTCGAAGCCTCGCCGGTGTTCCGGCTGGCGGCTGCCTTCGACGGACTCCAACTCGCGATCTGAATAGTTCAACCTCCGCCCACGATCCCGCACGCCCGACGAACGCGTAACGCAACAGTGCTGTTCAGATTCAGTCGACGGAGGCGAAGTCCGGCGCCCTCGTCAGTGCGCGAACTCTCAGCCAGTCGCTGACGGATCCCCCATGGCGGCTCGTGCCTCCTGTGCCTTCGCGGAGCCGCGGAGGACTTTTGCCACCACCACCGCGATCGCCGCACCACTGATCGGCCCGATGACGTAAACCCAGTAAGTACTTAGATCTCCGAGCGCGACATCGGGTCCGAGCGCGCGTGCCGGATTCATTGCGGCGCCGTCGAATGGCCCGCCCATCGAGCCCCACGCCATGATGTATGCGGCTACCGCGAAGGGCACATAGGGCCCGCTCAACTTGGGGCCATTTGCCATGCCGAGCACCATGAGAACCAGGCCGAAGGTGATCAACGACTCGAAGGCGACCGCCTCCCATGCGAGACCGTCTGGAGGACGGGTCGCGGCAAGGTTGCCAAGCGGGCCGAACATCCACTTCGCGAGCAGGGCTGCTGCGATGGCCGCAATGCACTGCACGACCCAGTAGACCGCCGCCATGGACCAGGCCATGTCCTTGCGGAGGGCGAAGGCGAAGGTCATCGCGGGATTGAAGTGCGCGGAGATGTCGCCGAGGAAGAAGATCGCAACCATGAGCCAAAGCGCGGAGAATGCCGAGAGGATGAGTGCCACGGCATAGGCGTTCGGCTCGCCGCCGCCGTACTTGGCGAGGACCGCAGCACCCCCAGACAGGATGAAGACTAGGCCGAACATGCCAATGAACTCTGCGAGGAGCCGGCGCATCCGATGCTGATCGGATGTCCAGGAGGCGTGGAACTGACGGTTGCCCACCTCGGCAGCGAGCGCCTCCTTGCCGACGAGGGGCGCGCTCATGACCTGGTCTGACTCTTCGTCGGTCGGGCAGCCGTCGCCTTCTTAGCCGTCGCCTTTGGCGCAGCACCATCGGGATGCGTCATGTTGATCGGGACGACGACGCGGTCGAAGAGCTCCTCGGTGACACCGTTCTTCAGCGCCGCCTGCTTGAGCGTGAGGTTATTGTCGATTGCGAAGTGCGCGATGACCGACGCCTTGTCGTACCCGATGATTGGGGAGAGGGCAGTTACCATCATGACCGACTTCTCGATATTCGCCTGCAGTTGCGGCTTGTTCAGCTGCGCGCCCTCGATCATGAACTCGCGGAAGTGATCGCACATGTCGGCCATGATGAGGGCCGAGTGCAGGTAGTTATTGATGAGGATCGGCCGGAACGCGTTGAGCTCGAAGTTGCCCTCGGCGCCGCCCATCTGGACCGCGACATCAGACGACATGATCTGGATGCACACCATCATCATGGCCTCGGCCTGGGTGGGATTGACCTTGCCCGGCATGATCGAGGAGCCGGGCTCGTTTGAGGGGAAGATCATCTCCATGAGGCCCGTGCGCGGGCCCGACCCGAGCCAGCGCATGTCGTTCGCGATCTTGTAGAGCGTGACGGACGCGGACTTCAGGCCGGCGTGGGCGCGGACCATGCGGTCCAAGGTTCCCTGCGCGGCAAACTTGTTGTCTGCGGTCTTGAAGGGGTAGCCGGTCAGCTTCGAAATGACCGCTGCCACTTCGTCGCCGAAGCCTGCGGGGGAGTTCAGCCCGGTGCCAACGGCGGTGCCGCCCATGGCGAGACGCAGGAGCCCTGCTGTCGCGTGCTCGACATCGGCGATTGCGTCACCGAGTGCGGCTGCGTAGCCGGACCACTCTTGGCCGACGGTGAGTGGGGTGGCGTCCTCGAGGTGAGTGCGGCCGATCTTCACGACCGAGTTCCACTGGCGGGACTTCTTGTCGAGGGCCTTCTGCAGGCGCTTGAGAGCTGGGATGGTCTGCTCGGTCGTCATCTTGTATGCGGCGATGTGCATCGCAGTCGGGAAGGTGTCGTTGGAGGACTGCCCCATGTTCACGTGATCGTTCGGGTGGATGGGCTCCTGCGAGCCGAGCTTGCCGCCAACGAGCTGAATGCATCGATTCGACACGACCTCGTTCACGTTCATGTTCGACTGCGTGCCCGAGCCGGTCTGCCACACGTAGAGCGGGAAATCCAGGTCGAGGGCGCCGCTTATGACCTCATCGCACACACGCTCGATGAGCTTGCCCTTCCAGACCGGAAGGCGATGGTGGCGCGTGTTGACTATTGCCGCAGCCTTTTTCACGTAACCGTACGCGTGGTAGACCTCGTGGGGCATGCGGTCATGGCCGATGTTGAAGTGGATCAGGCTTCGTTGCGTCTGAGCACCCCAGTAGCGATTGGCCGGGACCATCACGGTGCCGAGACTGTCGAACTCCTTGCGCTGTCCCGAGCCCTTCAGGCCGATCGGCAGGTCGAGAATCTTTGGCGCTTTTTCGTCCTTCGTCATGCGAGCCTCCGTAGAAAAGTTGTTTTTAGATCCTAGCCGGGAGAACCAAATTAAGTCACATCCGAGGGTTTCCCCTCGCTGGACGGTGCTCTCAGGGTGCTGATCGGCGTGAACGCATGCCGGAGCGCGCCGGATCGAAGCGCGACTTCACGTGTCGACGCCGGGCGCAGTGTTCCCCCTTACAGGCCCCTTGGCGGCGGCGTTGCGTTACGCGGTGGCAGGGCGTGCTGGATCGTGGGCGGAGGGGGAAGCAATCAGATTGCGGCCGGGATCTGTTCCTCGATTACATTCGCCAGGGACGGTGCCCGGTCGGTGATGACCTCGACCGGGGCGCGATGCGCGGCCAGCTACGTGGTGAAGAACCTTGTTGCCGAAGGTATATCTCTCTGCTTGGAGACGTACACGTCAATGACCTGGCCATGCTGGTCCACCGCCCGCTACACATATCGCCAGATGCCGGCGACCTTGACGTACGTCTCATCGACGAACCAGCGGTCACCGACGGAATGCCGTAGTGGGCGGTCCGCATCGATCAACTCAGGAGTGAACCGGAACCCCGCGAGCGCCGAAGGAGCCTGCACGGGCGGCTTCGAGCGGCGGTAGCGCTTCATCCCGCCACCCTCACCCACCCCGGGCGATCCGTTAACGCAACACCACCGGCATTCCTACGTGAGACACGGAAAGCATTTCGCGGGCACTTTTCGTTAGTCTCGGCGACCACTTGACGGGGTTCATATCAACTTGCATTGTGAAGAGGTGACACTCAGGCGCGCTGTGGACCGCGGGTCAAACTGGTTTGGCGGAGTGCGCCTGGTCGCCTACCCATGTTCGTTGCTGCTTGCGGCCACGAGTGTGCTGGCTTTTGCACCGGCGGCCGAGGGTGGCCCGAAAGCGAAGGCACCGGTGACATGGTCCTGGAACGGTAAGGACGCCTGGCTACCCAGTGGTAAGGCTCCGAGTTGCGAGAATGTTCGCATGCAACCTCCAGCACAGGTCGCTGCCCTCGATGGATGGCTACCACCGGGGCGGCTTAATGAGTCGGCTCGGTACTACAAAGCGCACGGCGGTCTTCGCTTTGCTGACCCGAGTGCAAATGGAAAAGTAGCCGCCGCCGTCGATGGCTACTTCGTTCGTGGGGCTGCATACCGGGAGAACCGTGATGGGCAGATGAACGGGCCGGGGTCGTCGGTTCAGTACCTAGTCGACATTCAGCATCCCTGCGGATTTCTGGTGCGCTATGACCACCTGCGAACCCTCAGCCCGGAACTCCAACGGATCTTCGATCGCAGTATTCCGGTGGGCGAGGACTCGAGGATAACCAATGTGAAGCCCGTGAAGATTTCTAAGGGGCAGGTTCTTGCGACCGCGGTCAGTGTCCCTGATCAGCCGTCACCGCGACAGTTCGACTTCGGGGTGTACGACCTGAGGCGTCAGCAGCAGTCGTTGCACAGCGGAGAATGGCTCGCGGAACATGGGAGAGGCGCCGAGTTGGCGAACTTCACGGTCTGCTGGCCGCGGTTGATGGGATCGGCAGGTGTCCAGATTGAAGCGTTGCCGAACATTGCCCCGCAGGACGGAACCGACATCTGCTGAAGGCAGCGCGAGTGAGCGCCGAATTTCACGCAGCGGATTCAGCCCTAGTCTCAGGCGAACTGGGAGCTGATTCGTCGGTTGCCCACCAGGTGACGGTGGGGAGTTCGGCTTGGTGGAGCACGGGTGGGTAGGTGCGCCGGTCACGGCTGACAATGCTCATCAAATTTCGCCGCTGGTCAGCAGGAACTTTCATTGCAGGATGTTGAGGGTGGTGCTGTAGCCGGGCAGTCGGCGCCGGAGAGGGCGTCGAGGCCGAGGAAGCGGATCGATTTGGCGAAGCGCTGTTCGGTGTTCATTCGTCGGGCGCGGCGTCCGCTGATGTTTTTCGCGGGGCTGATCGGGTCGTTGGTGATGAGCATGGTGGGTACGTCGTGCCCGAGGCCAGCGCTGGTGCTGAACCCCCAAACCCATCAACGGACCGAGGGACGCAGCTGTTCTGAGTTGGCGTGCAATGCGACCTCCCCGGACCGTCAATAGTGCAAGCCGTCCTTCGAGGAGTTGGAAGGATCAACGGCTTTCCCCCGTTTCCCCCAACGACAGGGGGCTTGATCCATGATCAAAGCGGAGATAGCGAAGTAGAAAACACGCTGCAAAAAATGAGGTGTCTGGCGTCCGTGTCGACGGGAGGACCTATCGATGGCCCTGCTCATAATCCGGTCGTCGTCGGTTCGAGCCCGACCCGCCCCACACCGCAAAACTCTTTGAGTGCCAAGGGTTTTTCGCATTTCCATAACCTTCGCCGAAAGCCTCGATGCAGTCGAAAACACCTTTTTTGGAACGATTGTGGAACGTACCCAAACGTGGGTGACCCCAGTTCCCCTCGTGCACGGGCTACTTCTTTGGCTTCTTCGCAGGTGACTTAGACGCCGCCGCCCTGTGAGCCTGCGCTGCCTTCGCCATCTCTGACCGCATCGCCTCAACATCCTCTGGGAGCAGCCCGACGTAACGGTCAAGAGTCATTGCCGCCGTCGCGTGCCTGAGAGCCTTCTGGAGCGCCTTGATGCTCGCGCCGATGGAGGAGTCGTCCTCTCCGGCACCCCGTTCGCCCTCGCCCAGGCGGCGGCCGTCACCCTCGGCCTCCCGCCCCTTGAAGGCCGGTCGGTCGGTGGTGCGAGCGACGGAAACCTGACCGCCGCCGTGGGAATCCCGACGCTCGACGGCCTCGGTGCGGTCGGCGATGGCGCGCATGCGGACCATGAGTGGGCGAGCATGCCGGCCATGCCGGAGCGGGCGGCCCTGCTCGCCGATCTCCTGCTGCGGCTGCTGTAGACGGATCCGTCTACATAGTCTAGCCTCGTCACATGAGCTCAACGACAACCATCAGGGTTGGCACCTCAACGCGCGACGCCGTGAATCACTTACGTGACCTGACGGGCGAGAGCACCGACTCGATCATCGAGAAGGCGCTGGCTGCCTACCTTGAGTCGCTGTTCTGGCAGCGCTGGCGCGAGGCCGACCATGACGAAGACCCCGATCTGGCGCTCTGGGATGCCGCCAGTGCAGTTGATCTCCTGCGGCCACCCGCATCGTGAAAGCACGCGAGATCTGGCTCATCGACCTCGGGAATCCAGTCGGCTCGGAGGCGGCCTTCATCCGTCCTGCCATCGTGGTCGGCAATCCCCGCATGTCCGGTCCGCTCGCTCTCCTTTGCCCGCTGACGACTACTCCGCGCGACTACCCATGGCGGGTGGAGATTGAGCCCGACAGCACGAACGGCCTCTCCGCAACATCCCACGCCCAGGTGGAGCATGTGCGTTCGGTGTCCACTGCTCGCGCCGTCGCGCGCCTCGGCCGCATAGACGCCGTTTCGTTCGAACGGGTTCGCGCTGTGCTGAGGGTTCTCTTCGACCTTTAGCCGTCGGATCCTCCGCGTACGCGCACCAGCCCATCGGACGCGTAACATCGTGCGGTGACCGACGCCCCCTGATCGTCCAGAGCGATAAGACGCTCCTGCTCGAAGTCGATCACGCTGACGCCGCCGTAGCGGCTGACAGCATCGCGCGGCCGCACGGCATCGAGGAGTCGAGCAGCGACCTCCTTCAGCACCTGGTCCCCTGTTACATGGCCGAGGCTGTCATTGACCGCCTTGAATCCGTCAAGATCGAGCACCACTTGGTATCGGGGGGCCAGGATTTGGCATCTTCGGCATCATCGTCACCCTCACCTACCTGTGGTTGCCCTACATGATCTTGCCGGTCTACGCCGGGTTCAGTCGGCTGCCAGACTCGATGCTCGATGCCTCCGCGGATCTTGGTGCGAAGGGTTGGCGAACTTTCCGCAGTGTGGTCGTGCCACTGATTTTTCCAGCCATTGTCGCTGGGTCAATCTTCACTTTCTCCCTGAGCTTGGGCGACTACATCACGGCACAAATCGTGGGTGGCAAAGTGCAGATGCTGGGCAACGTGGTCCAGCAGAACTACGTCACGAACCTGCCTTTCGCTGCGGCCTTCGCGGTGATTCCGGTGCTCATCGTCCTCATCTACCTAGCGGCTGTCCGACGGACCGGCGCCCTCGATAACTTATGAGCACAAGTCGCGGCACCAAGATCGCTCTCAGTATCTTCGCAATTATCGTTTTCGGATTCGTTTATATTCCGCTATCGGTCGTGCTAATCAACTCATTTAATGCCGGCGAGACTCTTTCTTGGCCACCCTCGGGATTATCAATCAAGTGGTGGCAACGCGCGATCGACAACGAAGGAGTGCGCGAAGCGATCGTCACAAGTGTGATCCTCGGCCTTATCGCCACTGCAATCGCACTTGTCCTCGGAACACTGGCGTCACTGGCGCTATCGCGGTTTCGTTTCTTCGGCCAAGATGCCATTTCGCTACTGATTATCCTGCCGATTGCCCTCCCGGGCATCGTCACGGGCATCGCCCTTAACAACGTCTTCACCTCCTACCTCGGGGGCCTGACTTTTCTGACGCTGATCATCGGTCATGCGACTTTTACCATCGTGGTGATCTATAACAATGCGCTAGCGCGCCTTCGGCGAACTGGTAGCAGTCTTGATGACGCTTCCGCCGACCTCGGAGCTGGTCCGTGGACAACGTTCCGGTTGGTTACGTTCCCGCTCATGCGATCGGCGCTGATCGCGGGTTCGGTACTCGCCTTCGGATTGTCCTTTGACGAGATCATTGTCACGACGTTCACGGCCGGGCCGGGCATTACCACATTGCCAATTTGGATTTATCAGAATTTGTTCCGACCTACTCAAGCGCCGATCGTGAACGTGGTTGCCGCGGCTTTGGTACTCATAAGCATATTGCCCATTTATGTGGCGCAAAAACTGTCAAGTGACAGTGAGCGCGGTGGCGGCATTATGTAACCTGCCCCGGATTTAACAGTTCCGAGCCGGCAGGTGCGCTAGCCCAGCAAAGTAATCGTTGAGTAGATCAGCGAGACAAGTGCGGCGACGGCGATGACCGTCCGCGACAATCGGACAGCTTGTGCTTGCGATAGCCGCCTACGCAGGAGCGACCCGGCGCCGGTGCCGATAAGTAGGCAACCGACACCGATGGCATAGAACCACCAGGGCAGGGCGGGCAGGCCAAGAATTGGCAGGCTGACGATATCGATGCCGATGAAGACCAGTTGCAAGGTGCGCAGGAAATCACCGTGGGCCCAGCCTTGGTTGATTAGGTACGAGGCGACGGGCGGGCCGCCGACCCCCGCGTAGGTGTTGATCGCCCCGCTCCAGACGCCGGCGATCGCGCCATCGGCGGGCCTCGCCCCTGATTTCCAGAATGCGAGGGTCACAAGGGATGCCAGCGCCGACAGCGCGATGAGGATAGGCATCACCGCTTCGGGGATGAGTTTGACCATCGCAAATCCAATGAGGACGCCGACGGCGAGGCTGGGCCCGAGGATGCGAAAAGCCTCCCAGTGGATTCGGCCGCGCTCGCGGGTCAGCAACCAACTATTTTGCAGCAGGGCGAATAGGTTGATCAGGCCGACCGAGGAAGGCCCAGGCATGATCGAGTTGACGATGGGGGCCGCGGTGAGATTAAAGCCGAGCCCACTTGAGCCTTGGACGACGGCACCCAAGAAGATCGCACCCGCCACGATTGCCATGCCGGGTAGGTCCACGTATTGATGTTAGTCATCGACTGCGATTAGGCGCGGGCTGTGTTAACTTTTCTCGAGCAGATGTTGTAATCCCGATGACCAGCAGTCCCCAAGATCAGTGATGCCCATGGATGGAGCCCTCATGTCAAGTTCGCTGGCACGGTCGCCGTGGCAGGTAGTTTTGGCAAGTTCGACAACAATCGTGCTTGCCGTCAGTTACTCCATATTCGCGCTCTTGATGATCTCGCAGGCTGGGGATCGAGTAGGCGCAGATGCGCATCTAAGCCAATTTCAGGCGGTTGCTAGCTTCGACGAAATTGGGTCGGGAGCAGATATTCATGAATGGTTTGCTCTCGCGGCAACGGTCTTTGGCGTGGTCGCTACAGCGCTATTCCTCCTGGGGATTCTGCTTTGGCAGGGGGTTGCCCGACCAGGGGTTCGACTCATCGCAACTATCACAACCGTGATCTCGTTCGTCGGTGCACTTGTGCCGCTGCTTAGTGGCTTAGGTGCCGAAAACGCCGTGCCAGTGGAAAGCCTGCTAGTTATCGTGTTCGTTAACCTCGTTGCTGTCATCGGCTGCCTGTTGCTTTGGGCGCCGGCGGTTAGAGTGTGGATCCAAGAGCCTATTTCTAACTAGAGACGAGTGACATCAGATGAAATTCCAGGGCACCACTGGGCGTCTTTTCGCAGTTGCCTGTGCGACGGCCCTGCTGGCGGGGGTGGCGGGTGTCGTAGCTCCGGCGGCACAATCTTTTGAGCCGACCTTGTCGTATTACAAGTGCCCGCCTAAGTCACTGCCGGCCGGGGTGCAGTGCGCCAAGCTCACGGTGCCCTTGGACTGGCAAACACCCAATGATGGTCGAACAACCACCATTGATGTGCGGGTGATGCGCTCGAAGGCGGGCAAGGGTGGGTTTACTTTCAATCCGGGCGGCCCGGGTGGGTCGGGGATCGAGTCGCTCCCGGGGGTGTACTCGTTGCTGCCCGATGAGGTGGTGTCGCAGTTTGATTTCGTGGCTTGGGATCCGCGCGGGGTGGGAGGTAGCGGGCCGAAGTTCACCGGTTGTCAATACGGCAACATGGTTACGCCGTATCCGCCCGCGACCGGCCCGGTGGATTGGCAGGTGTACTGGCAGCAGACGGCAGATCAGGTTGCGGCAATCAACACTGCGTGTTTGGCGGCTAATCCTGATTCGGCCCCGTATCTGGGCACTTGGCAGGTTATTCGTGATCTCGACGCATTACGTGCCGCGCTTGGCTACTCGGCGTGGAACTTCTGGGGGATGAGTTATGGCACGCGAATTGGCAACGCCTACGCGCGCACGTTCCCCAATAGGTTGCGGGCGTTAATCATGGACGGCAGTTTGCCGGCGGAAGATACAACATATGGGCTTGCCACTTCGTTTCCGCCGAACGCCTGGGTGTCCTTGCAACTGTTCCCGGCTTTGGCGGCCCCAGCGGCGGCCCGCAAGATCACGGTGATCGAGGAGTATCTAAATGGCACGGTAGTGGCCTTGCCCGATGGCACCGAGTTGACCAGGTGGAATTGGACGGAACAATTTCGGGCACTCCTGGCGTCGCAGCGCCAGTACCCGGTTGCGGTGGCATTCGTCAACAACCTCTATGCGGGTATCACCGCCGCGACGCCGGCTGAGCGCACGAAGCGACTCGAGGTAGTCGCAAACATTTCTAAGCAACTTCGGGCGAGTCTTAGCGAGCAAATGACGGATACGGCGGCTGTTTTTGTGTTCGTGGAATGTGCCGATGCGCACGATCGCCCAACACCGTCGCAGCTCGCCGCCGCCTCGGAGTCTGTCGAGCGAAACTATGGTGCTACTCGACCTTATTCCATAGGAAATTATCCAGACTCTTACACTGCTGCGTGCTTTGGGCTGGCCCCTGAGGATTTATCGCCGGCTATCCCCACTGGATCCAGCACGATCGCCTTGAAGACGCCTCCGGTGTTCGTGCTGTCCACAGGGGATGCGGCGACGCCTTGGATTTGGGGGCGGTCCCTTGCGAACACTTTCGCCAGGTCACGCACGATCACCTACTACAGCACCCAACACGTCTCGTATCTGTTCTCCCCGTCTACTTGTGTCAACACACCGGTTACCGAGTACCTGCTGACACTGAAACTGCCCGCCCCAAACCGCCTTTGCGCGTATGTCTCTAGTGCCCCCGTCGCGCAGCGTTAACGCGTGGGCAACTGATAACTTCGCCGGGTGGCCAATCCAGACCGAGCGTCCTACTTCCCGGCGATAGTAAAAAAGCATGGTCTGCCGATGACCTACTGGTTCGATGAGATGACCAAGATCTCTGATCGTAAGTACCCGGAGCAGATCGCCTACCTGCGAGAAAACCACGGGTTCAGCCAGGCGCACGCTAATGCGCTGGTGCTTTACTCACGGGGCTCCAAGAGCGCTAAGAGGTGCCACACCATCGAGGAGTACCTGGCGCCATTTGATGAAGTCAAACGAACCACCGTGATAAGTATCTTTAAGGTGATCACCACTAAGTATCCGAAGATGGAGTTAGTTATCTCCTGGAATCACCCGATGCTGCGTTATGCCGGCCAGTACATCTTTGGGGTATCCGTCCATACCAACCACATTCTCCTGGCACCGATGAGCGATGAAGTACTTATGCAGTTCCGGCCTCGGTTAGCTGCGTATGACGTGAACAAGAAGACCTTCAAGGTGCCGGTGGACTGGAAGATCGATGCAAAACTCCTTCGCGAGATGGCCGCAGCCCGACTTGCCGAGATCCCACCTGTTGCGGGTTAAAGGCCAGACTCAAATGCGCTTTCGCACCTTGATAACGCTCGGCACGTTATTTTGGGACACACAGCGGTTGGAGTAACCCGGTTCGGTATATGTACCTTCGTAGTAAAGGGCGACCTTGGCCGATTGCCCGCGGAAGTCGAAGGTCGCCGACACCGTGCCCTCGGGGTATTGAAAACTCTCTTCGACGGGAAACCGGATTCTCAGGAGGCCACTTGCCGGAATCGCCGTAGAGCTACCGCCACCGATTACTACATATCCCCAGCCAGAGGAGGACGTGAAGCGGATAGAGGTGGCGGACCAATGATCAGCATCGGATGGGTGGCATTGGATCACGATGTCAAAGGCAAGTGAGGTCACCCGGCGGTTCGCGATGCGAAAATCGACCGCCTCGGTGGTCCCGGAAACCGGCAATACGCAAGCTAGTTCATCGGGGGTGCTGGATTCGGTGATCTCGGTGGAAGCCACAGTGTCACACGTGGTGATGTCCTGCACGCCGGCCCACTTCCCGTTCGATGGGACGACCCGGCTGCCGGCGACTGCTGCCGCCGGCGTCGCCAACACAGCGGCAATGAGGCCGGCTCCAATGGCTGCAACAACTAGCTTTTTCAGCATCTGCCCTCCCAATCTCCACTAGCGACAACCCGATTCGGTTAGGCGCCTATCGTGCCAGAAAGTGCATCGGTCTATGGCTTGATTCGGCCCTTATTTGCGAGCGCAGTCGGCGCAAACACCGAAAATGTCCAGGGTGTGGGTTATGTCTTGGAAGCCTTGCTGACCTGCGATTTCCTGGGTCCAGTTCTCTACTAGGGGGCCCTCGATTTCAACGGTGAATCCGCATTCGCGGCACACCAGATGGTGGTGGTGTCCCGATCGCTGTCCGCAGCGCCGATACAAAGATTCACCTTCGGAATTTACGAGTACATCGATATCACCTTTTGCGGCCATCGCCTGAAGTGCGCGGTAGACGGTAGTGAGACCGACAGTTGCACCGCTGAACTTTAGATTTTCGTAAATCTCCTGGGCCGATCGGAAGTCGTCAATGCTAAGTAGCGCGGCGGCTACGGCGGCTCGCTGCCGAGTTGAGCGCTGACCTATTTGCGGAGCGCCGGAGGGCTCAGGCGGTGAGATCTTCGTCCGTACTGCTTGCTTAGCCACGTTGTATTGTCTCCTTCCGGCGCCTCCCATGCGGTCTCGCCACGTGAGTCTAGTTGGGTATGGGATTGCGTGGCTGAGCTACTTAGTGCCCGTCCGGCCCGTGCTGGTGCCCGTCCGGCCCGTGATGGTGCTCTGTCGGAAACAGCGCTGCTGCCTCGTCGCGCACATGCAGGGCCCCCAAGCCGTAGGCATTAGTCAGGTTCACCGCGGTGAGCACCTCGTCAGGAGTTCCGCATGCCACGACCCGCCCCGCGGTCAAAATCACATAGTCCGCGGCCTTGGCCTCCTCAAGATCATGAGTGGTCAGCACTACCGAGCAGCCGCGGTTGGGTTCATCATGGATTATCGCGTCGATCGTCTTAGCGGAATTTAGATCAAGTCCGGTAAGCGGCTCGTCAAGTAGGAGCAGTGCATGGTCTTGGGCTATCCCTTGCGCGACGTAGACACGCTGGCGCTGACCGCCGGAGAGCTCGGTCAGGTGGCGCTTTGCTAAGTCCGTGATTTCAAGGTGCGCCATGGCGGCCGCAACCTTTTCGCGGTCGGCGCGGGTGGGCCGCCGGAAGGCACCAAGTGTTGAGTACCGGCCCATCTGGACCGCCTCGGTAACCGTCAGCGGGGTGCCGGCCGGGACCGCTGCGTACTGCAGCACATAAGAAACGCTCCTCTGGCTTTTCTCCGGTTCACCACCAAGCACGCTGATGGTGCCGGAGTCAATGGGGAGCAGGCCGGCGATGGCGTGCAATATCGTCGACTTACCGCTGCCGTTTGGGCCGATGATGGCCGTGATTTTGCCGGTGGGGATCTGAAAACTCGACCTGTCGAGGGCGATGCGTTGCCCGCGCGCGATCACGACATCGGTTGCGATTACTGCGCTAGGCATCGACAAGCACCTGGTCTTTGGCCCGAGGCTTTAACTGCTTGATTGCAAGGACGAGGAAGAAGATCACGATCGGGGTCAGGGCCATGGTCGCAGAACCGGCGGTCCCAAGGTGATAGCTAAGCGTCAAGCCGATCCAAACCGAAAAGAGGGCGATCACCGCGGACGTCACCATCATGCGTGGGACCGTTCGCGAGATGAGGGCGGCGGCCGCGGGTGGTCCAACCAACAGGCCAAAGACCAGCAGCGTGCCAACTGATTGAAAACTGCCGATGACAGCAGCGGCGATTAAGACCAGGAGCGCGGCGTGGGCGCGATTGGGTGCCAACCCCCAAATCTGGGCTTTCTCCTTGTTGAAGGACAAGGCGAGGAGTGGCCGGTAGAACAAAGTGGTGGCAGTGATGATGATGATCGCCAAGATGGCCTGGGTAATTAGGTCGACGGTGGTGATGCCTAGGGCGTCGCCAAAGAGAATTGTGGTCAGGCTTCCGGCGTACGAGTCGAGCCGCGAGATGATCATGACACCAAGGGCTAACATCCCGACGAAGAGCAGGCCGATTGAAGTGTCCTCACTCAAGGTGGTGTTGCGGTGCACGACCTCGATGGCGATGACCATGAACAGCGCAGCTAGGGCAGCGCCGATTACGGGGTTTATGTCAAGAACTACCGCAGCAGCAATGCCTGGCACGACTCCGTGCACGAAGGCATCACCGAAGAAGCTCATGCCGCGCAGCACCAACCAAGTGCCGACCACCGATGCCATCAGACCGGCAAGTGCCCCGCCCATCAAGGCGCGCTGCTGGAAGCCCAGTGCAAAAGGCTCCAGAAACCACTCCATGCAGGTCAGCCTTTCAGACCGCTCGCAATTAGGTCGGCATTGGTCTGCATCATTTGCAGGTAGGTGGCGGCGGGGGAGTCGGGGGCGCCGAGGCTCTCGACATACAGCGGGATGATTTTTATCGGGGTGCCGGTCTCGGCTGCGACGGCCTCAGCCAAACCGGTGGTTTGGGCAACGTTCGCGAAGATTGCCGTCACGCCTTCAGCTTTGATGGTCGCCACGAGTGCGGCCAGATCGGCTGAACTGGGCTCGGCGAGGGTGGTGCCAGAGGGAATCACGGTGCCGGCGATCTCGTAGCCATAGGTGTCGGCCAGGTAGCCAAGGGCTTCATGGTCTGTCACCAAGATCCGCTGATCAGCGGGTACCGACTCCAATGCCGTTCGCACACCGGCTTCAGCCGTGCGGATATTTGCTGCCGTGGTGGTAGCGCAAGTCGCATAGGCGCCATCGCCGGTGGACTCTGCCAGTTCGGCACCGATAAGTTCTGCGGCCAATGCCATGCGGTTCATATCGAACCAAAAGTGTGGGTCCAAGGAGCCGTGCTCGTGGCCCTCTTCCTCGTGGCCCTCTTCCTCGGGGCCCTCTTCCTCGTGGCCCTCTTCGTGCGCACCAGCACCGAACTCGATCGGGTCGACGAGCGGCCCGACTTCAAATACCTTCGCACCATCGGCTGCGGCATTTTCAAAGGCGTCGGTGAGCCCGGCTTCCAGCCCGAGGCCGTTCGCAACGACTAGGTTCGCGGTGACCATAGCCGCGACTTGGTCGGATGAGGCCGAGAAGTCATGCGGGTCGGTGCCCGCGGGCATAAGTACGGTGACCGTGCCGCCCGCGCAGGACAGAATCTGGCCGACCACATCGCCGAGCATGGTGGTGGTGGCAACGACGTTAACCGCACTGGCAGCCGGTGTTGCGGCCGGTTGCGGGGCACTTGAGTCTGCGGAGCCGCAGGCCGAAAGCACCAGGGTGGCTGCGGCAACGGTGACTAGTAAGGAGCGTCTCATGCTGGAAAGTTACCTTAAATGAAAATGAATGTCAACATCGTTAAGACGCCGAGTATCCGCAGGTGTCAGGGGCTGGCCCTACGGTTAGGGGTGCGGCCAAGTGGCCGGCTCCACTGCGTTCACCGATCCGAAGGGGGCCCCAAGGGTGGCAATGGTCCGGCGCACCCGGCGCCACCAGAAGTACCGCGAGCAGGTCATGCGCGCCCATGGCGGTGTCTGCCACATCTGCGGGCAAGGTGCGGCTGATGCCATTGATCACCTCGTGCCCGTTGCTTGGGGCGGCTCCGATGATCCGGCGAATCTTGCCCCGGCCCACACCTCGTGCAACTCCGCGCGCGGAGCGCCCGCTCCGCCGCAGTGGACTTACGAGCACCCGTCGATGTGGCTGCCCGGGTACGGCCCGCGGTCAAGTTCGGGGGCGGCAAAAAGTGGCCGATCCGGTTGCTCGGCATTTGGTATCGGCGCCCTTGCGGGGGTAGTTATCGGCGGCCTGGTCACCTTATTTGGGATCCCGTTGCCGATTTCATTGATCGTGGTCATCGCGGTTGCGGGCGTGGTCATCGCATTGCTGCGGCGCCAGCCCTCGCCCGTGGTGGTAAGGCAGCGGCCGGCGGTCCATGACGCGGCCGGCAAAGTGCTCCTTGATGCCCGCGGGGTGATGAGTGACGGCGGTCGGGCCGGCGATCTGACGCCACCTGGCGATGTGCTCGAGCGCCTTGACGTTCAGATAACGGGCGACAACATTGACACCCTGGTCACCTTGCTGCAGCTGGGTCCAGGGGCCGAGGGTTTTCGCGACGGTCTGCTCGGGCAAGAGGGCGAAGATCTAATTGTCTATGCGATGGTGCGCTTGACCGCCGATGTGGTGGCGACCGGCGACGACGACACCGGTGCGGCACCGATCGGGCGCATCCCGGCTGACAGGTGGGGTCAATACCCGGGGCTGGGCGGTGGCCTGGTGTCTGTTCAGGTTGGCCTCGGCGTCGATGGCGCGGGCGCAACGCGCTGCTGGGTCAGTTTTCGTCGCTCAGTGGCAACGGCTGGTAGTTTTCGAGAATGAGAATTTCGCGCCCAGTCGCCGTCATCGCCGCATCTGTAATTGCCATCTCTGGCATGGCCCTTTTCACCGCGCTGCCGGCGGTGGCCGCTCCGGCGGATAAGCCAACCGTCGTCAAGGTCTATCACCAGGCGGTGAGTCCTATTGCGGTGAGCGGTTCGGGTATTGGAACCGTGCGAACCTTCTTCATTCCGATCGCCGTCAACGGCTTGGCGGCCAACGGTCAGTACCTAACCGGCACCCTGACCACCCTAAGCAACCCCATTCCCAGCGGCGAAGAAATTCGTTCGTCAAACCTGACTTACGTATTTGGCAGCGAAATCAATCAGCTGGTGGTGGGCGGTATCTCGCTTTATCCACCCGCTGGAGCCACCTTGGCCACCGGGCAATCCACCACTCGGCCGGTTATTGGTGGCTCAGGGATTTATGCTGGTGCACGAGGTCAAGTAGTGTCGACCAATCTCGGGGCAAATGGCTGGACCCATATCTTTAAGATTTGGACGCATTAAAGCGAACCCAAGCAATGGTCCCCGCGACGAAGGGGAGGAACCGGTCGCCGCGGGGCCACTGCAGCAATTACTTGGCGAGTAGAGCCGCCGCATCGACGTCCGGTGGGAGGATTACCGCATCGATTGCGTGAATGACTCCGTTGTCGGTGACTACGTCGACCGTCACGACCTTCGCGCCATTGACCGTGACACCGTCCATCGTTGAGATTTTGATGGACTGACCTTCAACCGTGGCAACATCGCCATCGGTTACGTCCGCGGCCAGGATTTTCCCTGAGACAACGTGGTAGGTCAAGATCTTTGCGAGCAGCTCCTTGTTCTCCGGCTTGAGTAGTGCATCCAGTAGGCCGGCAGGAAGAGCGGCAAATGCCGCATCAGTCGGGGCAAACACCGTGAACGGACCAGGGCTGTTAAGCGTGTCGACCAATCCCGCAGCCTTAACGGCGGCGACCAAGGTGCCAAAGCCTTCACTTGTTGAAGCAATATCGACAATGGTGCCACCGGCGGCAGGTGTAGCTGCCGCTTCACTTGCTGCGGTGGACGGCGCACTGGTTGCTGCCCCTGTTGAGCTGCTGCAAGCCGCAAGCGTGAGTGTTACCGCTGCGGCAGCCGCAACGAGTGCAGTGCGTCGAATTACCTTCATATTTTCTCCTTGATGTGATGAATTTTGATCGCGCATTTACCTTCGTAGTACAACACGGTGGTGCGTCGAGCGCATGGTGAGAAAGCGCCTAAACTCGGTGGCTTACCAACTGTTCACCTAAATGCAAATGTGATTCATGCCACTTAGTTAGCTGGCGAATGGGTGCGGCCCCCCTGCTACTTGCCAGGGGGGCCGCAATCCTTAGGTGGTTCTACTTTTTGAGTTCGAACCGATCAGCGTTCATCACCTTGGTCCAGGCCGCGATGAAGTCGCGTACGAACTTTTCCTTCGCATCACTTGCCGCGTAGACCTCAGCCACCGCGCGCAACTGGGAGTTGGATCCGAGCGCCAGATCGACGCGGCTTGCTGTCCACTTCACCGCACCGGTGGTCCGGTCCTTGCCCTCGAACAGGTTCTCGGTGTCATCGGCCGGGGTCCACGTGGTGCTCATGTCGACTAGGTTCACGAAGAAGTCGTTCGTAAGGTGCCCCGGTGAGTTGGTTAGCACACCGATTGTCGAACCCTTGTAATTGGCGCCAAGTACCCGCATGCCAGCGATGAGCACGGCCAACTGCGGAGCACTTAGGCCCAGGAGGTTCGCCTTGTCCACGAGGAGTTGCTCGGCCGGGCGCACCTGACCCTTCACTAGGTAGTTGCGGAAACCATCAGCGGTGGGTTCTAGAACCGCGAAGGACTCAGCGTCGGTCATCTCCGCCGTCGCGTCGGTGCGACCGGGGGTGAAAGGCACGCTGACCGAGTGGCCGGCGTCTTTAGCTGCTTTCTCGACAGCGGCGCAGCCACCGAGCACGATCAGATCGGCCATCGAAATCTGCTGCACACCGGAGTTGAATCCGGATGCAATGGACTCAAGGGTGCCCAGCACCTTGGCTAATTGGGCCGGCTCATTGGCCTCCCAATTAACTTGTGGTTCGAGGCGAACCCGGGCACCGTTTGCCCCACCGCGCTTATCGGTGCCGCGGAAGGTTGATGCCGAGGCCCATGCGGTCGCCACTAGCTCGGCGACACTAAGGCCAGAGTCGAGAATTTTCGCTTTCAACACTTTGATGTCGGTGTCGTTTACCAAGGCGTGGGTGACCGGTGGCACCGGGTCCTGCCAGATCAGATTTTCGGCCGGCACTTCGGCGCCCAGGTAACGCACTTTTGGCCCCATGTCGCGGTGGGTGAGTTTGAACCATGCGCGAGCAAACGCATCGGCGAACTCGGCCGGGTTGTCGAGGAAGTTCTGGGTGATAGGTGCGTAGATCGGATCGAACTTCAGCGCTAAATCAGCGGTGGTCATCACCGGGGCATGACTTTTACTCGGATCCTGGGCATCGGGAACAGTGTTCGACTCGGCGCCATTTGCGGGGATCCACTGCTGGCCACCTGACGGGCTTCGAGTCAGTTCCCAGTCATTGCGGAGCAAGGTCTCAAGGTAGTTCATATCCCAGGTGATCGGAGTTGAGTTCCACGCGCCTTCGAGCCCGCTGCTGATGGTGTCATCGCCGGTGCCGGTGCCCATTGAGTTCATCCAACCCAGGCCCATCTCCTGCAGCGGCGCACCCTCGGGCTCGGGACCAACGTACTTGGTGGGGTCACCGGCGCCGTGCATCTTGCCGAAGGTGTGGCCACCGGCAACGAGCGCGACTGTCTCGTAGTCATTCATGGCCATGCGAGCGAAAGTCTCGCGGATATCGCGGGCCGAGGCCATCGGATCGGGGGTGCCGTTTGGGCCCTCTGGGTTCACATAGATCAAGCCCATCTGGACGGCGGCGAGCGGATTCTCCAGATCGCGATCACCGGAGTAACGGCCATCTGCTAGCCATTCTTGTTCGGTGCCCCAGTAAGTGGCGTCGGGCTCCCAGACGTCTGCGCGTCCGCCACCGAAGCCGAAGGTGGCAAAGCCCATTGATTCAAGTGACACGTTGCCGGTGAGGATGAAAAGATCGGCCCAGGAGAGTTTCTGGCCGTACTTTTGCTTGATCGGCCACAGCAGGCGGCGCGCCTTGTCGAGGTTAGCGTTGTCCGGCCAACTATTTAGGGGTGCGAAGCGCTGCATTCCGGTGCCGCCGCCGCCACGACCGTCGCTGGTGCGGTAGGTGCCGGCTGCGTGCCAGGCCATCCGAATAAAGAGCGGGCCGTAGTGCCCATAGTCGGCCGGCCACCAGTCCTGCGAATTGGTCATCAGTGCGGTTAAGTCTTTCTTGACCGCGGCCAGATCAAGGGAATTGAACTCGGCGGCGTAGTCGTAACCTGCGTCCATGGGATCGGCCGCGGGTGCGTTCTGGCTCAGTACTTGCAGGTTTAGCTGGTTGGGCCACCAGTCCTCGTTTTGGGTCCCCACCCCGACGGAGCCGTGTGAAACCGGGCACTTGTTGTCACTATCCATTGCGCTCTCTCCTTTTAGCTATGTGACGGTGTCATTTAAGGGTGTTAATCAACAGTTGAAGATTGCAAGTCTTGACGAGCGGCGGCAGCGCAGCAACTCGGGCATCGGCCCAGGTATGCGACCTCGGCCTCATCGATGTCGTAACCGCGACTGTCGCTGGCAGTTAGGCAAGGGGTGAAGCCGACCGCACAGTCAACATCGATGATCTCACCGCAGGACCGGCAGATAATATGGTGATGATTGTCGCCTACCCGGGTTTCGTAGCGGGCCGCAGAGCCGATGGGTGCAATGCGCCGGATCAGGCCGACTTCGCCCAGCACCGCTAGTGCGTCGTAAACCCCTTGGCGCGAGATCGTGCCCAACTCCGCCCGGACCGTCGCCGTAATGGCCTCGGCCGTGGCATGGGGTGCACCCGCCACCGCCTTCAGCACGGCCACCCGCTGCACGGTCACCTGGACGCCGTGCGTGGCTAGTTGGTCGGCGAACTGCGTGGGCACGTCGAAAACCTATCCAAGGATCTGGACAGTGTCAAAATATCGATTTAGTCCATGAATGGCCGATACCGACGAAGTGGTCCACGCCAATTCGTTGCTGTTGGTGCGTGACCTCGTCATTCCATCTACTAAGGCGTATCGGGAACCGTCCGCAGAACTCGAATCGTCGCGAAGAGGAGCACAATTGACGCGATCACGAGGATTGCCGCACGCCAGGTCACAAAAAACATTAAGCCCAAGTCACCTACAAGCAGCACCCACCCCAAGGTGACGACAAAGCGCGAACGCGTTGTCGTGAGCCGGGAAATCGCTAAGTGGAGCAACCCGAAGGCAATCGCGAGGGCCATCACAATCCACTTATTCGCCTCAAACTGCCCGAGCAGCGCCATGACGAAGATGCCCACCCAAAGGGCAATTCCCAGATAGGCAAGGGCATGGATCAAGATGATCAGGGTTTTGGAGCTGCGACCTTGGATTGCCATGGTCATTGAGCCTAACCGGTTAGGTGTCGCCTTGGCTGTGGCGCCGTACCGGGTGTGCCAAACCTGAGGTGATCCCCACCTTTTACCGATCCGGATCAAATGTCTTTTGTCGGCGCTTGTTACTTGGCCTGCGGCCGAGGATGCTCTCCCTATGAGTGCACCCAATGGGCCGGCGGACAAAGTCATCGAAGTTGAGCAGCAGGATTCAAGTTATTCAAGGCGCAATTTCTTAACCGGTGCGGCGGTCGCCGTAGGCGCGGTTGGGCTAACCAGCCTCGTGCCGGCACCGGCCCTGGCTAGCACCCCGACGGCGGTGCGAACTGCCGCTACCCGCGCTGTTGGCACACGCCGGCCAGTGATCCGCAGTGATCGTCAAGGCTACAATCGTCGCTGGTTCGCACCGAATCTTGAAGGTGTTTACACCCCTACGACTACCGATCAGGTAGCTGACGTAGTTACCGAGGCGCTGTCGACCCATGGCAAGAATGTGAAAGTCACATCCGGTCGCCACTGCTATGAGAACTTTGTATATAACGATCAGACCCATGCCATCATCGATATGTCTGCCTTGAACCAAGTGGGCTTCGACCCCGAATACAACTCCTATTTCGTTGACGCTGGGTGCGAGAACTGGACCGTATATCGAACGATGCTCAATACCTTCAATAGGACGCTGCCGGCCGGGTCCTGCTATTCGGTGGGTGCCGGGGGTCATATCACCGGCGGTGGCTACGGCCTACTGTCGCGACTGCACGGTCTAACGGTCGATCACCTCAGCGCGGTTGACATCGTCACGTGGGACGCGGGTTCGAGTTCGGCGAAACTTCGCCATGTCTCGGAGCAAAGTAGTGACAAAGCAGAACGTGATCTGTTTTGGGCGCTTCGCGGTGCCGGGGGCGGCAACTTCGGGGTGATCACGCGCTACTACTTCGCCGATCCGCCGGTAGCACCAGAGCATGCGACCATCTGGACTTTGGCCTGGAACTGGTCGGATATGACCAGTGCGAGTTTTGCTGCCTTGCTTGCCTCCTACGCCGACATGATCCCGACGATGCCCGATACTGATTTCACCCTTTTAAGACTCACCCACGTGGCCAAGGGCCAACTTGGTATGACATTGCAGGTCGCCTCACCCGCGGGCACGAGTTTCGCCCAGCACCGCCGAAGTGCCGAAGCAAGTGTGGCTAGTGCACAAAAGCGTTTTTCAGCAGTTGCGCCATCCGTCCGCCTGCGCCAACCCCTCGGGGGCCATCCCGGCTATATGAGTACGGCACCTGCGAGTCAGTCCGCAGTCCATCTCACTTATCTGGAAGCACTGCAGAATCTAAATGGGATTGGGCCAAATGAATTCGGCAAGTACAAATCTGCATACATGAAGAAGGCTTTTCCAGCTGCTCAGGTTGAGGCCATCTACCACTGGCTCAATGTGAGCCCGGCGGGGGCTGATATGTCACAGGCTTTGGTCCAGGTCGATAGCTACGGTGGCGCGATCAATGAGTATTCGGCGACGTCGACCCCGGTGCCCCAGCGGTCTTCGATAATGAAACTGCAGTACCAGACCTATTGGAACAATGACTCGGTGCCTGGTACGAGAAACACCGGTGCGTATCGTGAGCAGTCCGAAACTCAGCTGACCTGGATCAATGATCTTTACCGGGCCGTGTATGCCGAATACGGGGGCACACCGAACCCGGCCAATGACACCACCGGCACAGTGGGTGGTTGCTACTACAACTATCCGGATAACCAACTCGGCACGCACGCCTCGGGTGATGTCGATAGTGCGCTGTGGCTATATTTCCTTGACAACTTCCGCAAGAACCCGCGGAACCTAGTTGATGTCAAGAAGCGCTGGGACCCGCAGAACTATTTCCACCATGCGCAGTCCATCCCGGTTAAGTAAGCAAACCCGGAGGCCCATTTTCAGATGGTGGGTTCTGTGATGGTTAGGGCGGTAGTTGACCGAACCTACGGTGAGACATACTTCTGTCATGAGCGATTCAACGCCTCGAATTGTTGACCGCGGTCACGTTGGCCAGATCGACGCGTCACTGGTACCTAGGTACAGCGGGATTGCAACTTTTGGTCGGCTCCCGCAAATTGAATTACTTCCGGAATCAAATGCCATTGACATCGCGGTAGTAGGAATCCCGTTTGACTCCGGAGTTACTTTTCGTCCAGGCGCCCGCTTTGGCCCAGCCCATGTGCGCGAAGCCTCAAGGTTGTTGCGGCAGTACAACCCAGCGCAACAGATGTACCCATTTGGGGAGCTGCAAGTGGTTGACGCGGGTGATATTGCAGTTAATCCGTTTTCGATAGCCGAGGCGGTCCTTGAAATCGAAAGGGGAGCACTTGAGCTATTGGACCGGGCTCCGCGACTTCTGACAATTGGCGGTGACCACACCATTTCGCTGCCACTGCTGCGGGCGCTTTGCAAAAAACACGGGGCACCGATAACGGTAGTTCACTTTGACGCGCATCTTGATACCTTCGGTTCGTACTTCGGGGCGGACATAACGCACGGAACTCCATTTCGATTAGCGAGTGAAGAGGGCTTGATCGACCGCGAATCCAGCATGCATCTAGGTATTAGAGGCCCGCTATACGGGGCGGAGAACCTAACCGATGACGAAGCCCTTGGATTTCAGATCATCACGTCGGGGCACTTTGACTCCGAGGGGATGGCCGGAATACTGGAGCGCGTTCGGGCCCGCGTCGGTGATCGTCCGGTTTACGTGTCGATTGACATCGATGTGCTTGACCCGGCTTTTGCGCCGGGCACGGGCACGCCGGAAGCCGGTGGCATCACCTCGCGGGAGTTACTGACAATCATCCGCGGCCTGGCCGGATTAAGAATCGTTGGGTGCGACATTGTTGAAGTAGCACCGGCATATGATCACGCGCAGATTACTGGGATTGCCGCCGCTCACGTGATGTACGATCTCTTGAGCCTGATGGCGGGCCCAAAGTTTTAGTCTAGAAGCGATTATGGTGGTTGGACATCAGATCAAGGGTTGCTCGAATCGCTTTTGAGTCACTTAGCTGCGCAGGATCTAGTAGGTGCGCACGCCGGAAGCACGCGGGAAGTTCGGCGGCCAGATAGAGCGCCGAGAGCTGAACCAAGCCCGCTTTTTCGATACTGGAAACCACATTGAAAAGATCGCGGTTTATGTACTCATCATCATTTACCAGATTCGTTGCCGAATCCATCGGGCTCCCATCTGAAATGACCAGCAGGATGCGGTTATCGCACTCGCGCTCAGCTAGGCGTCGGTAGGCCCAGGTAACGGCTTCGCCGTCGATGCCCTCGCGGTAGATATTTGTCGAGAGCAAAGATGCAATGCCGTTTCGCGCCCGTCGCCACGAAGTCTCGGCATCCTTTATTACGAGGTGCCAGGCTTCATTCAGCCGGCCAGGGTGCGCCGGGCGGCCGGCTCGGACCCAGTCGGTGCGGGCCCGCCCGCCATTCCAGGCACCAGTGGTGAATCCCAAGATTTCACACTCGATATCTGCTAGGTCAAGGGCGCGGGCAAAAATGTCAACCAGTAGCGCAACGTGCTCGCGGTATTTCTTCATCGATCCAGAGCAGTCGATGAGAAAGGTGACCGATGCCTGCGGGGTTGGTACCGCCGTGAGTTGCCGAAAGATTCGATGGTTGGTCGGCGCGGTTATGAGTTGAGACAGGCGTCGTCCGTCAAGGAGCCCCTCGTCATGGCCGCCTTCCCAGGAATCGAACTTTGGTTGGGCAAAGCTGGTGCGCAGCGCGCGGGTCAACCTGCTGACCTCATGGCGGTGCTTGGCGGCAATTTCATCGAGTTGGGTTCGATAAGTCTGAGCGGACCGTGGGGTGACCACCGCCGAAATCGGCAGGGTCTGGTCGTATTTCGTGGTGAAGGCCTGGTACGCCGGGCGTGGTGCTGTTGCGTGAGCACCGTTGTTAGCGCCGGTCGCGATTTCAGCGCCACTCGCATCCTTAGCCACCGGCTTTAGGTCAATTAACCCGGGGATCCGGGCGCGCACTGACGCGCCGGCATCTTGTTGGGTGAGATTGGAGCCGGTGGCGAGTAGGTCGCCGATTGCATTTGCTATTGCCAGTGCTGGCACCGAATACTCGATCTGGCTATCGCGCACCCGTCGCAACTTCGCGAACTCAGGGCCGATGGTGTCAGCAAGGCCGCCCCTCGTGGACTCCAAGAGATCGCCGTAGTCATCTGGCACGGGGTCACCGGTCACGCGTGATCGCCCAACCTGAGCCACGTAGAAAACAAGAAGGCCGTGAGCGGTCTCTAATAGGCCTGCCGTTTCGCATTCACCGGACCAAGCCAAGAATCTGCGGGTGAGATTTGCTCGACTTCCCGGAAGCTCATCTGCCCCTAATGACTCGACGCGATACTGCTCGAGCATTTCAAATACCAATGCGGCGACCGGATCCTCTGGCAGCAAGGCTGCGTGAAGGTTGGCATCGGAGAAGGTGATTCGCCAGGCCATGGCATCTGCTGCACCGCGCCTGCTTTGAAAGTCAGTATCGGTCGCAGGTGGGTGTAGGTGTGGCGCATTAAGTGGCAGTGGGGTCTGGCCGCGGTGTAGTAGATGATGCCGAAAGCACAGGTCGGCATCTTGTGACATCGCTCGGATGGTGGTAGCGCAGAGTTCGTCGAGAGCCTCCGTACTCCAAGGCTGGTCTGCTGCCGCCAACCCATTCGCAGCTACGTTAGGCATATGGCTTCGGCTAGTTCACGGTCGAAGCAACGCTGGTAGTACTCGGCAACGATTGGGTACTCGGTTTCGTCGCACTTGTTGAGGAATGAAACCCTAAATGCGGCATCGACGTCACGGAAGAGCTGCACGTTCTCGGCCCACATGATGACGGTGCGCGGGGACATCAAGGTGGAAAGATCACCTGCTCGAAAGCCCTCACGGGTTAACCCTGCCAGGGCCACCATCGCGGCGATAAGTTTCGTGTCGGAAGCACCGGCTAGTTCCGGTACCCGGGCTTGCACAATCGCGATTTCCTCATTCGCCGGGAGGTAGTTCAGCGCAGCGACGATGTCCCAACGGTCTATCTGCGCATGATTTAGGCGTTGGGTGCCGTGGTACAGGCCATTTAGATTTCCGAGCCCGACGGTATTAGCGGTGGCCAGTAGGCGAAAGTACGGGTGTGGTCGGATAACCCGATTTTGGTCCAGCAAGGTCAAACTTCCGGCTCGTTCTAGCACTCGTTGGATCACAAACATCACATCGGGGCGTCCGGCGTCGTATTCGTCGAACACCAAGGCAACGGGCCGCTGCAATGCCCACGGCAAGATACCCTCGGCGAACTCGGTGACTTGGTCACCGTCGCGAACCACCACGATGTCCTTGCCGATCAAGTCGAGGCGACTCATCTGGCCATCGAGATTTACTCTGATGCATGGCCAGTTCAATCTGGCGGCGACTTGCTCAATATGCGTGGATTTACCGGAGCCGTGAAGGCCTTGCACGAGCACTCTTTTGTTGCGTTGGAAACCGACAAGGATGGCGAGGGTCGCATCTGGGTTGAAGCGGTACGCCGCATCGACCTCCGGCACATGCTCATCGTGGTCGGTGAACCCGGTTACCACCATGTCTACGTCAATGCCGAATGTGTCCCGCACACTTATCTCGCGGTCAGGGGTCTGGGCGGTGCGATCGTCAGTTTTCATGGCAAGACCAATCTAGGTTCCGGTATTGGTACTGGGGCTAACTGCACTGCCTTCAGCCTCGATTTCGAATAGGGCAGCCGCCGCGCTCTGGAGCCTTGGGAGCAGGGCTACGGCGTCTTCGGCGGTCATTCGCATCGCCGGTGCCTGCACCGCGACGCACTGGTTGGAACGACCATGCGCGGACGGGACGGCGATTGCCATGCAAACCAAGCCGCTCATGAATTCCTCGTTATCAATCGCGAATCCAACGCTTTGGACCCGCTTAAGTTCCTCGTCGAGCTCTTCAAGGGTTGTGATGGTGTTGGCCGTTAGTCGCTTAAGCGGTGCGTACCGCAGCAACTTATGGCGTTGGGCGCGGGGCATGTTGGCAAGTAGCACCTTGCCAGATGCCGAGCAGTGAATCGGCACCCGAGATCCGGACTGCAAATTAAAGCGCAGTGGCTCTTGGGTTTCGACCCGGTCTAGATAGAGAATCTCGTTACCCGAGAGTGCGGTGATATTGCAGGTTTCCCCTAGGTCGTCGACGAGGGCCTGTAGTACTGCGTGCCGGGTGCCGACCTGGGTGGCATTTAAGAGCAGGGTTTCGGCGAAGCGCCTGAGTCGGGTACCGGTCCCGTATTGCCGCTTATCGGATTGGCGAATGATCAAGCCCGCGGTTTCTAGGGTCTGGAGCATCCGGAAAACGGTGGGTTTGGGAAACCCGGTCTCCTCGGTCAAAGACTGCAAGGACACGAAGTGGTCCTTGGAGCCGATCAGTTCGAGGAGGGCAAATAGCCGTAAACCCGGGGTGGAATCCGCGAATTCTCCGGATTCGACGGCAACCTGCTGGGTTGGGCTGGACATGCCAGCAGACTATACACATTTCATTTTCCGGAACATAACAATCCAATAATTTAGAAAGAAGGTGCGAATGTTCCGGGGCATTTGGGATAAGTTCGGCACAAATCGCGGCCTTGGCTTGCCTTGGGGCGCCGAAGCAGGAGGACTTTTATGGCAAAGAACGCGTCTACACCAGTGCGCACCGTGGCCACCGGGGTGCAGAAAATGACCCCCTCGGAGGCTTTGGTGGAGACCTTGGTTGCCAACGATGTCACCGACATCTTCGGCATTATGGGATCAGCCTTCATGGACGCCATGGATATCTTCGCCCCTGCTGGCATCCGCTTGATCCCGGTGGTCCATGAGCAAGGTGCGGCGCACATGGCCGACGGGTTCGCCCGGGCCAGTGGTCGCCATGGGGTGGTCATCGGGCAAAACGGCCCCGGCATCAGTAACTGTGTGACGGCCATCGCGGCCGCCTTTTGGGCGCACTCACCGGTAGTCCTGATCACGCCGGAAACCGGCACGATGGGGATGGGGCTGGGTGGTTTCCAGGAGGCGAACCAGTTGCCGATGTTCCAGGAGTTCACCAAGTACCAAGCACATGTCAGCAACAACAAGCGCATGGCGGAGTACACCGCGCGCTGCTTTGATCGAGCGATGTCCGAACACGGCCCAACCCAACTAAATATCCCGCGCGATTTGTTCTACGGTGAAATCGAGACTGAAATCCCGATGCCACGACGCCTCGAAGTTGGTCCCGGTGGCGAGTCGTCGCTAGCTGAGGCAATTGAGTTGCTGGAGACCGCTAAGTTCCCGGTAATTATCGCCGGCGGTGGCGTGGTCATGGGCGATGCGGTCGAGGAGTGCAAGGCACTTGCCGAGCGCCTTGGTGCACCCGTGGTCAACAGCTACCTGCGCAATGACTCCTTCCCGGCCAGCCACCCACTTTGGTGTGGGCCACTTGGTTACCAAGGGTCAAAGGCCGCGATGAAACTGGTAGCTAAGGCCGACGTAGTAATCGCCCTTGGCACTCGGCTGGGCCCATTTGGCACCTTGCCCCAGCATGGCTTGGATTACTGGCCCAAGAACGCCAAGGTCATTCAGGTGGACTCGGACCACACGACTCTTGGTCTGGTAAAGAAAGTAACCGTCGGCATTTGCGGTGATGCCAAAGCAACCGCAGCTGAACTAACCAAGCGCCTGACCGGTCGCACCTTGGCTTCGGATGCAACCAAGGCGGAGCGCGCGGCCCAGGTAGCCGCCGAGAAGGCCGCTTGGGAGGATGAGCTCACCGCCTGGATTCATGAGACCGATCAATTCAGTCTCGACATGATCGCCGAGCAAGAAGCCGAGGAAGGCAATTGGCTACATCCACGCCAAGTTCTTCGTGAGCTCGAAAAGGCGATGCCACCACGGGCCATGGTCTCGACGGATATTGGAAATATCAATGCGGTCGCGAACTCTTACCTAAGGTTTGAAGAGCCGCGTAGTTTCTTCGCCCCGATGAGCTTCGGCAACTGCGGGTACTCCTTGCCAACCATGATCGGCGCGAAGGCGGCCGAGCCGGACCGGCCGGCAATTGCATACGCCGGCGACGGTGCGTGGGCGATGAGCATGGTTGAAGTAATGACGGCGGTCCGCCACGACATTCCGGTGACCGCGGTGGTATTCCACAACCGGCAATGGGGGGCGGAGAAGAAGAACCAGGTCGATTTCTACGATCGCCGTTTTGTTGCGGACGAATTGGATAACCCAAGTTTCGCCGCGATCGCTCAGTCAATGGGTGCTGAGGGGATAGTTGTTGATCAACTAGCAGACGTCGGCCCGGCCCTTAAGCGCGCGGTTGACGCGCAGATGAACGAGGGCAAGACCACCGTGATCGAAATTATGTGCACCAGGGAACTGGGCGACCCATTCCGCAAGGACGCACTCTCCAAGCCAATCCGTTTCCTCGACAAGTACAAGGACTACGTCTAAAAAATCGGGCATTTCATTATTCAGAGGTAATCGGTGGAAGGGGAGGTGCGGGTGCGTCAAGGAACTGTGGAAGCCAGCATCTTGGGCCTAGAGAGCGCTGCTCTGGGTCGATCCATCGCCCTTGCCGACGGCGCGGATGAGCGGTCGCAACGAGCGGCCGAGTCGCTAGCCGAATTGGGTGCCTTCCCGGTCTTGGCCACATCGCAGCGCCCGCGGAATTTAAGTGCCGGGGTCCGCACGGTCGATCCGGCCACCTGGGCAATGCAGCACCCAGAACTTGCGGCTGTCCTAACCGAAGTAGGGGAGCGAATGCTCACCCGCGGCAAGGGCGATCAGTTAGCGGTTGACGCCATGCTGCTAGATCCATTGGCGGTTTCTATTGCCGCGGTACGAGCCGGGGTCACCGACGGGTGCGTGGCGGGGGCGACCCGTGCATCTGCGGAGGTTGCCCGATGGGCCCTGCGCATTGTTGGGTTAGCCCCATCCGCGCGACTGCTTAGCAGTAGTTTCCTGATGATTCTTCCGGATAAACGAATATTCGCTTACGGTGATTGTGCGGTTGTTCCGGAGCCGAATGCAGAGCAACTTGCCGAGATCGCAATTGCCACCGCAGATACCTTTTCGTCCTTGACACATTCGCCGGCCCGCGTGGCATTGCTCTCCTTCAGCACAAAGGGCAGCGCCGAGCACGAGTCGATCTCGGTGGTGCGCGAAGCGGCCGAGCTAGTGCGGGTGCTGCGCCCTGAGCTCATGGTTGATGGCGAACTGCAGTTCGATGCGGCCTTAGTGCCAGAGGTCGGCGAGACAAAAGCGGCCGGGTCCGAAGTGGCTGGGCGGGCGAATGTCTTTATCTTTCCCAATCTTGCCGCCGGCAATATCGCCTATAAAATCACCGAGCGCTTAGGGGGAGCGCATGCACTTGGTCCCCTTTTGCAGGGTCTTGCGGCGCCGATAAATGATTTATCACGGGGATGTAACACTCAGGATGTTTTTGATATCGCCCTTGTCACTCTTGTCCAGGCCGCAATATATTCGGGCACTATGCCTGTTGAAAGGGCTTAATCGATGGTAATCCCGCTGGATGGTCTGGAGTATCACCCAAGTGGTGGGCCAGAAGATCGCCATGGTGGCCCGGCGGTGGTATCCAAGTCGGCGCCCCTTTGGGTTCGGGTGCGCAAGAACCACTGGACCACCCGACTAATTGCCTTGGCCGCCTTCCTCGTGGTGTGGTGGTTCTTGACGACTCCATGGGCGTGGAACGGCGACAAGCCGATCATGTTGCCGCTCTACCTACCATCTATTCCGAGCGTGTGGAACGCCTTCATCAGGGCGAATACCATTCACCCGATTGCCGAGGGTGTTGACCGCGAAGTGGTGGGTGAGTATGGCTACTACCTCTGGCAGCACCTGCTAGCGACATTGCAGCGCATTGGCATCGGCCTATTCTTCGCAATCGTCATTGGCCTGCCCCTTGGACTGCTGATGGCCAGCGTAAAGATCATCAGTGTTTCAGTTGAGCCGTACATCAATTTCCTACGGTCACTCCCGCCCTTGGGTTACATCGGACTGCTCATCGTTTGGTTCGGTATCGACAACACATCGAAGATTTGGCTCCTATTTCTGGCAGCGTTTCCGCCTATCACCATCGCCACCATTGCTGGTGTCAGTGGGATCAAAGAGGATCAGATTCACGCTGCGCAGTCTTTAGGTGCATCTCGACTGCAGGTGGTCTCAAGTGTGACTGTCCCTGCAATTGCACCTGATCTCATAACTGGGATCAGGGTGGCACTTGGATTCGCCTGGACAACCGTTGTGGCCGCCGAACTCAACAATGGAATCCCAGGCATTGGCGGGCTCGCCTACCTGTCAGGTACCGAATTGAAGACCCCATTGACCATTACCTGCATCATCGTGATTGGCATCACGGCCATCGTGCTCGACAGCATCATAAAAGCCATGGAAAGGGTCTTAACTCCGTGGAGAGGAAAGGCATGAAGCTAGTTCGAAAGTGGTCAGGTCGAAATATTTTTTGTTAGGTACTTACCAACTAGAAGGGATGGAAATATGAAGGTGAATAGAAAGGTAGCCATGGTGAGCGCCGGTGCTGCGGCAGTGCTCGTCTTGGGTGCATGCGGCGGCTCCAGCTCGCAGGAGGCAGCCGCCGGTGGCGAAAGCGCCGCGACCAGTGCCTGCCCGATCGGTGCGGTGGATGAGTCCATCACCACGACGGCTCGCATCGCGTACCAGAAGATCCCGAACGGGGATCTAATAGTCAAGGACATGGGAATCCTAGAAGCCTGTATGCCAAAGGCCACCATCACATGGAGCGTTTTCAGTTCCGGTGGAGATGTCCTTCAGGCATATGGTGCTGGCTCTGTTGACCTAGGACTTACCGGTTCTAACCCGGCCGTTAAGGCTTTGTCTACCCCACTTAAGAACACCCTTCCGCTGATCCAGGATGTGTGGATCCACGATGTGATTGGTGCAGGAGAGTCCTTGGTTGTAAAGCCGGAGATTAAGTCAGCGGCTGACCTAAAGGGTAAGCAGATTGCGACTCCTTTTGGTTCTACAGCGCACTACTCGCTGCAGAACTGGCTGACCATCAATGGCCTGAGTTCAACTGATGTGACCTTGATCAATCTCGAGCCCGAAGCGATGGTTGCGGCATGGCCAGATCTTGCTGGGGTATGGGTCTGGGATCCAGCGCTGAGTGAGCTGCAAAAGGCTGGTGGCGTGCTTTTGGCCACGGCGGCCGAGACTGCAGCAGCAGGGTTCCCCACATACGACTTGGGGAATGTTGTTGCTGACTTCGCGACTGCGAATACGCCCTTTATGAATATGTGGGCAAAGGCGCAGAACTACGCGGTGACGATGATTCTGGATGATCCGGCTGCAGCTGCCGAGAGCATCGCAGCAGAATTAGCTATCACACCTGCTGAAGTTGCGAAGATGTTTGGCGGATACGTCTATCTTCCTGCCGCCGATCAGGCCTCAGAAAAGTGGCTGGGCGGGCAGCTGGCAAAGGACTTTGTCGGCACCGGCGACTTCCTCCTGGAGCAGGGCGGAATCGAAGCCGTAAGTACTCCTGAGGAGTACGCGGCCGGAGTGAATTCCAGTTTCGCCAAGGCAGCAGCAGAGTAATGTCGCGCGACAAGAGCCTGGTAGTTGACGGGGTTCGTCAGTTCTTCGGGCCGAAGAACTCTCGAGTCCAGGCTTTGTCGCGCACCGATCTGGTGATTGAGCCGGGGCAGTTTGTGTGTCTTGCCGGACCCTCCGGGTGCGGCAAGACCACCCTGCTCCGGCTCATCGCTGGCTTCATAAAGCCGTCGGAAGGTCAAATCACCGTAAGTGGATCAGAAATTATCGGGCCGGGCCCAGACAGGGGTGTGGTATTTCAATCTCCGACCCTGTATCCATGGATGGACGTGGCGAGCAATGTTGAATTGGGACTCAAGTTCCAGGGCGTGTCCAAGGACCAGCGTCGAGCGGACTCCGAACGCTACTTGCAGATGGTTGGCCTAACCGATTTCGCGCATCGCCGCACGTATGAACTGTCTGGTGGCATGCAGCAGCGGTGCCAGATCGCGCGGGTGCTGGCCAGTGACCCCGAGTTCATCTTGATGGATGAGCCTTTCGGCGCACTAGATGCGTTAACGCGTGAGCGCCTCCAAAATGAACTACTTGATATCTGGCGCAAGACCGGCAAGACGATTCTTTTCATTACCCACAGTGTTGATGAGGCCGTTTTCCTTGGCTCAAGAGTCCTCGTCATGAGTCCGCGCCCGGGCGAAATTGTTTTCGACGAGCCGGCTATTTTCTCTACGCCCGGTGAAGTCATCGCGGCGGAAGAAATCAGATCGTTGCCGGCCTTCTTGGAGTTGCGCGAGCGGGTGCGCAACGCCATCCAGCACAGCCACTAATAGTGCCCAAGTAATAGGAGCCGGACCAATGATCGAACCTAACCCAGAAGAGGGTAAGCGCGTCCTTGAGATGGATCGCGCCCACGTCTTTCATTCCTGGAGCGCTCAGGGTGCGTTGGCCCCGATGTGCGTTGCCGGCGCCGAAGGAAGTTACTTCTGGGACTATGACGGTAACCGATTCCTTGATTTCTCCTCACAATTAGTTTTCACCAATGTGGGCCATCAGCACCCTAAGGTCGTCAAGGCAATCCAAGATCAGGCCGCCAAACTTTCAACGATCGCGCCCCAGCACGCCAATGATGCGCGCAATGGGGCCGCGCAGCGCATCACCGATTTAGCCGCACCTAATCTGAATAAGGTCTTTTTCACCAACGGTGGCGCTGACGCAATCGAAAATGCCATTCGGATGGCACGAATTCACACCCATAAGCACAAGGTTCTTTCTTTCTATCGCTCTTACCATGGCAATACCGGGGCGGCAATTGCGGCTACCGGGGATCCGCGCCGCTGGCCAAATGAATACGCCTCGCAACATGTGCACTTCTTCGGCCCTTATCTTTACCGCACGCCATTTTGGTCAACCAGCCCAGAGCAGGAGAGCCAGCGGGCACTTGAGCACCTCGAGCAGGTGATCATTTTTGAGGGCCCAGACACCATCGCTTGTATCTTGATCGAGTCGGTAGTTGGCACCTCGGGGATCCTCGTGCCGCCCCCTGGCTACCTTCAAGGTGTGCGCGCAATCTGCGATAAATACGGGATTGTCTTCATCACCGATGAAGTTATGTCGGGCTTTGGTAGAACCGGCAAGTGGTTCGCCTTTCAGCATTTTGATGTGGTGCCGGATTTAGTCACCTTTGCGAAGGGCTCCAACTCTGGTTATGTGCCAGTAGGTGGGGTAATCATTGCCGACCACATTGCTGCCACCTTCGATGAACGCGTATTCCCGGGCGGGCTCACCTACTCCGGGCATCCCTTGGCTTGTGCATCCATCATCGGAACCCTTGATGCCATGAAGGAGGAGGGCATTGTTGAAAATGCCGCGATGATTGGCGAGAAAGTGCTCGGCCCTGGTCTTGCTGAACTACAAGAACGCCACCCCGTCATCGGTGAAGTCCGTGGCCTCGGGGTGTTCTGGGGATTGGATCTCGTCACCGACCGGGCCACGAGGGCGCCACTTGCACCCTACGGTGGTAAGAGTTACGGCCCAGCCTCACCGGCCATGGGCGAATTAGTCGGCGAATGCAAGAAGCGCGGCCTGATGCCATTCATCAACTACAACCGCATGCATGTTGCCCCACCTTGCACCGTGACCGAAACCGAAGCGAAAGAGGGCTTGGCCATTCTGGACGAGGTCTTCAGCATCATCGATAAGCACTATGTCGGGTAACGAGCAAGGTTTGTGACTAGCGACGCCCGCTGGTCACGGCTGATTTGCCCGCGGCCCGCCCGATCTTCACTTGGTAGTCGAGTTGTTCCACCAGAAATTCGCGCAACAGATCAATAGCCTTAACAACTTTCTTACTGCGAAGGGAGTAGTAGACGTTGAGCCCTTCTTTGTTGGCGTCGACCACACCGCGATCCCGCAGAATCGCCAGGTGCTGACTCGTGTTTGACTGTCCGAGTTCGAGTGCCTCGGATAATTCCCCGACGGTCATCGGCCCATTGCGCAACTCGGTGATGATGAGCAGCCGCTTGGGGTCGGCGATGGCTTTGCAGATCCGAGCGTGCAACTCGTGAATCTCCAGCGAGGTCTGCTTATCCATTTTTCTCCAGCTCCATGGCGCGAACTCCGCCAACCTACTTCACCGGTTGGGCTAATACCAGTCAGGGGTGCTTATGTCGTGGTGGAGGCAGCGCATTGATTCTTCCCGATCTCAAGAATTTCGATTTCCTCATCGGTTGCCGATTGGCCGGAATTAACCAGACGAATGGTGTCGTAGATATCAGGCGCGCTCGGCAGCGAACTAATGATTGCCTCCACGAAGGCCGTGAGGTCTTCTTCCTGCATCAAAAGCGAGGTGAAGACCGACTCAAGGTCCGTGCTAACGAGCCCGTCCGCGCCCATCTCCTCGTCAGTGGACCAATGCGCAGGCAAGACTCGCGTCGCAGGATCCAACGGACGCAACCGGTCGTGAACTGTATGGAAGAGCTCGCGAGCGAGCTCATCGGCCTTCCCGGTGAGATCTGGCCGGCCTACACCGCGCACGAAAACCGTGTCGCCGGTGAGGAGCAAACTCCCGGGCACGTGCACACAGGTGGTGCCTGGGGTGTGCCCGGGCATCTTGATCGCCAATGTTTCGATGGTGATGTCGCCAAGGTCCAGTCGCGCGCCATCAGCAAGGGGCTCATTCGGGAACGGGGTTTTACCGCCGGTGTCCTCAATCGGAACGTGGTAGGTGGCACCGGTCAATTGCGCCAGAGCCGGACCGCCGGTCACATGATCGGCGTGCACGTGGGTATCAATGACATGCCTGATCGTCATGCCTTGGCTTTGCGAAAGCTCCAGATAGGTATCAAGAAATCGCGCTGGGTCAACAACTATCGCGCCTTGGCCCGGAACCCCAATGACATAAGAGATGCAGGCTTTGGCCGGACGCTGAATTTGCCAACCTACCAACCCGATAGGCAAGCAATCCAATTCCTTGGCGATAAGAAGTGCGGCCCAAGCTTGGGTACCGCCAGTGAGATTGCGTGTCTTTCTTCCTTCGGCGGCGAGCATGTCAAGCAGGAGGTCACTGCCGTTGCCATGAGCACAGATGACGACGGTGTTGTCCGGTATCTCCTTGGCCAACGCCTCAATGTCTTCAACTGCCAGCCAAATAGGGACATTTCGGGTCGGAACGGGCTTGTTTCCCTCAACCCGCCAGGCCGCAAACTCATCTTGGTTGCGCACATCAAGGATCATCGGGACCGACCCGTGCTCAATTTCCTCGTACAGCTCATGGCTGGTTACCGTGCGCGACATGTAGCCTCCAGAATGCGCAAATGTGTATATGCGCAGACTCTAATACTGATTGATCTGCCAAATATACAAAAAATCGGAAAATATCTTAATAAATTTTATTTCTCCGGAGTAGCCAAAACGCTTGCCCTTCAAGGCCTCAGGCCCTACGTTTGCGTTCACGGCGCCTTGGAGAGGACACAATGATGGCCGAGAAGGATAGTGACAAAAATCCTGAGTCGATGACAATCATCGCCTTCAGTGGAGACCTAGATAAGTTATGGCCGACGGTGATTCTGAGTTCGACCGCTGCGGCAAATGGAATGGACGTAACAGTCTTCTTTACTTTCTGGGGATTATTCCCACTCGTTAAAGATGACGTTCGGATCACAGGTCATGATGCGATGACCAAAATGCTGGCCGGGATGAATGCCCCGGGGATGAAGAAAGCCAAGCTCTCGAAAATGGAAATGGGCGGCATGGGGCACTGGATGATGCGCAAAGTTGCGAAGAAAAATAATCTGCTGCCGCCCGAGGATCTTTTCGTGATGTGTCAGGACATGGGAGTGAATATGTGGCCATGTCAGATGACCATGGATCTACTTGGTATCAAGCCTGAACAGATGATCGACGGATTGGGTGAGCCCGCGGGTGCGGCCACCGCGCTAGCCCGCATGTCGAAAAGCCAAATCAATCTTTTCATTTAGACTTATATAACCTGGGGAGGTAAAAAGTGGACGATGTGAATCGGACTATTGATGCGCGTGGGCAAAAGTGCCCAATGCCGGTGCTGTTGGTGGCCAAGGCTGCCAAGGAAATGCAGTCAGGTGAACTAGTGCGGCTTGAAGCTACCGATGGGGGCGCGAGATCAGATATTCCAGCTTGGGCCAGTCAGACGGGTAACGAGATTGTGTCATCCTCGGAGTCAGATGGAGTTTTGACTTTCACTATCAGAAAGAAGTAACTACATGCGTTATGGGTTTGCGATCGACCAGCGGTCCTGCATCGGCTGCCATGCCTGCACGGTGGCTTGCAAGACAGAGCACAATGTGCCGCTGGGACAGTTTCGCACCTGGGTGAAGTACGTCGATAAGGGTGAGTACCCTTCGACGACCCGCGAGATGGGCGTCATGCGATGCAACCACTGCACCGATGCACCATGTGTGACTATCTGCCCGACGCAATCGCTATTCAAGCGCGACGACGGCATCGTCGATTTCGATAGCGATTTGTGCATTGGCTGTAAGAGCTGCCAGCAGGCCTGCCCTTATGACGCCATCTATATAGATGAGAACACTCATACCGCAGCCAAGTGCAATTTTTGCGCGCACCGCATCGATCAGGGGTTGGAGCCAGCCTGCGTGGTGGTTTGCCCAACCGAGTCGATCTGGGTCGGCGATATTGAGGATCCGGCTAGTGGCATCAGTAAATTCTTGAGTTTGACCCCGGTGAACGTGCGCACACCCGAGCAAGGCACCCGGCCAAATGTCTATTACGTGGGCGCTGATAGCACGGTGCTAGACCCACTGGCCGCGCCCGTCGACGGTACCTACCTCTGGGCCGATGCCGACCCGCTGCGGCTGGAGACAGCCGCGGACCTACCGGGTGATCCAGTGAGCAAGGCGCGCACCACGTTGAATACCGCCCACCCAAGGCCATGGGGCTGGAAAGTGTGGACCTACCTTTGGACCAAGTCGATAGCCGCCGGTGCCGTGGCCCTGGCAGCCCTGCTCATTTTGACTTCTCCGGACCGCTCGGTGCTGCTTACTACCATCGCCCCCTTGATCGGGGCCGTCTTCATCGGCTTAACGGCGGTGCTTTTGGTTTGGGATCTCAAGCAGCCCAAGCGCTTCTACTACATCTTGACCAAGCCGAATCCGCGGTCTTGGTTGGTTTGGGGTTCGGTATTCCTCGGGATTTTCGCCGGGGTTGCCGGGTTGACTTTTCTCGGCGGGGTCTTTGGCCTGGCTGAAGTCGTCTATTGGCTGGCCTGGCCGGCGATTCCGGCCGCGGTAATGGTCGCTGGCTACACCGCATTCTTGTTCGGCCAAGCCGAAGGCCGCGACCTCTGGCAGTCACCTGCACTGTTTTGGCATCTATTGGCGCAAGCTGTCATGACAGGTGCAGGGGCTTTGCTGATCGCCGCAGCGGTCCTTTCACCCGAGCCGGCGGTTAGCCGTTGGCTGGGCTGGGCGCTGATTGCGGGAGTTCTCGCGCATCTGTTGATCGTTGCGGTTGAATTTGGCGGGCGCCATCAAACCCAAAATGCATCTGTCGCCGCGCACAGCATCACCCACGGTCGCTATGCGCGAACATTTTGGGGTGGCTCGATCGCGCTGGCAGTTGTTGCAGCGGCCTTTGCGATCCCGGTCGCACTTGGTGGGTCTCTTTGGTTTGGGGTAATTGCCGGACTTGTCGTCCAAGTGGCGCTCTTGGCGCATGAGACGGTCTTCGTAAAGGCCGCTCAGGATGTTCCACTTTCGTGATCGTGACTGCAACAAGGGAAAAGGGAGTACATAACTAATGAGCTCGCGTAAGTACAAAAGCTCGGTTTCAGTCGGCCCGGCGGCCCAACCGGTCGGCGACGACCAACCCGAGCACTATGGGCTTCGGGTCCGCGACACCCTTTCCAACTATCCACCGGTTGACCAGTGGGATGACGTCATCATGTATGACGCCAAGGCGCACCCGCGCAAGGTCGGTCGTCACTATGCGCTGGTGCCAACTACTTGCTTTAATTGCGAGTCGGCCTGTGGTTTGTTGGCCTATGTCGATAAAGAGACCAACGAGGTTCTAAAGGTAGAAGGCAACCCGGCCCATCCTGGTTCGCGTGGGCGCAACTGCGCGAAAGGCCCGGCAACTATCAATCAGATAAATGATCCCGAGCGGATTCTTTATCCACTCAAGCGGGTCGGCCCGCGCGGCAGTAACCAATTCGAGCGGGTTTCTTGGGATGAGGCCCTAGATGAGGTCGCTGGCCGAATCCGCAAGGCGATTATCGAAGAGCGACGCGACGAAGTCATCTACCACGTCGGTCGCCCGGGTGAGGATGGCTTTGCCGAGCGAGTACTGCTTGCTTGGGGAGTCGATGGCCATAACAGTCATACCAATGTGTGTTCAGCCGGTGCGCGACTTGGCTACAGCCTGTGGGGCGGTTACGACCGACCATCGCCAGACTATGCAAATGCCAAGGTAATCCTGCTGATTTCAAGCCACCTGGAAGCCGGCCACTATTTCAATCCCCATGCCCAGCGCATCATGGAGGCCAAGACTCGCGGCGATGCCACGTTGGTGGTGGTAGACCCACGGTTGTCTAACACGGCGGCGCATGCCGATATGTGGATGTCACCATGGCCCGGCAGTGAGGCGGCGATGCTATTGGCTATCGCGTCTTATTTGCTGCGCACTGACAAAGTTGCCTGGGACTATCTAAACCGCTGGGTGAACTGGCGCGACTACCTGCGCAATATGCACCCGGACGTTGACCCGGAGGACTTCGAGGCTTTTAAGGCCCGCCTAACCGCTGACTATCAGAAATACACATTTGACTACGCCGCGCAGGAGTGCAAAATCCCGGCCGCGCAGATCGCGGAACTGGCGGAGATTGTGTCGAAGTCCGATGGTCGGCTAGCGGCGCATGTTTGGCGTGCTGCGACCGCGGGCAACCTTGGCGGCTGGATGGTCTCGCGCGCACTGTTCTTCCTAACAGTCTTGACCGGAAGTGTCGGCACCAAGGGCGGTACCAGCCCCAACGGCTGGAACAAGATCATCCCGCACGGCCCCGATATGCCCGGCGGCCATGACCTGTGGAACAAGATGCTCTGGCCGGCGGAGTTTCCGCTGTCGACCAATGAGATGTCGATCCTGTTGCCGCACTTCCTGCAAGATGGGCGCGGCAAACTAGAGGTCTACTTCTCCCGTGTTTACAACCCAATCTGGACGAACCCGGACGGTTTCTCGTGGATCGAGGCACTGACCGATGAAGATAAGGTCGGTTGTCATGTGGCCCTAACGCCCACTTGGTCAGAGACTGCGTCATTTGCCGACTATGTGCTGCCGATGGGCCATAGCACTGAGCGCCACGACACCCAATCCTATGAGCAGTACGGTGGCAAGTGGCTGGGCTTTAGGCAACCGGTCCGGCGGGTGGCCATGGAGAAGATGGGTGCGAAGTTCACCGACACCCGCGATGTTAACCCCGGTGAAGTATGGGAAGAGAACGAATTCTGGTTCGAGCTCTCCTGGCGCATCGACCCCGATGGCTCACTTGGTATCCGCAAGTTCTTTGAGGCACCGGGTCGTCCGGGTGAAAAAATCACGGTCGATGAGTATTACTCCTGGATCTTTGAGAACACGGTGCCCGGGTTGCCGGAGAAGGCAGCGTCAATGGGCTTAACGCCCCTGGAGTTCATGCGCAAGTACGGCGCCTATGAAGTTGCAAGTGATCTGTATCGGCAAGATGAGCGCAAACTTAGTGCGGCCGAGCGCGACGGTGCCACCGCGGATGCACAAGGTGTGCTCCGCAAGCCCACAACGATGGAGTCAACGCCGCCACTGGTCGGTGAGGCCGGCTCGGTCGGTGTCGTCCTTGATGATGGCAGCGAAGTCGCGGGCTGGCTGACGCCATCGCGTCGCCTCGAGTTGTTCTCGTCAACAATGGTCGATTTCGGATGGCCCGAGTATGCGACTCCTGGCTACATCGAGTCACATGTTTCCGCGGCGCAGATCGATCCGAGCCACGGTGAGATGGTGTTGATTCCGACTTTCCGGCTACCGACACTGATTCATACACGGTCTGGCAATGCGAAGTATCTCAACGAGATTTCCAATAAGCATCCGATGTGGATGAACAGTATTGATGCGGAGCGCATTGGCCTCAAGACCGACGACATGGTTCGAGTGACAACCGAGATCGGCCACTTCGTTGCACGAATCTGGTCAACCGAGGCGATTCGCCCCGGCGTTGTCGCGCTATCACACCACATGGGCCGCTGGCGCACCGCGGAGAACGCGGGGAGCAGGTGGGTGATGGGCCTGGTAGATATCGGCCGAATGGGCGATGGCCGCTGGCGCCTGCGCTATAAGGAGCATGTCAAGCCATTCGAAAGCGACGACCCGGATTCAATGCGGATCAATTGGGATGACCCGGGGGTCCACCAGAACCTAGCGTTCCCGGTGCATCCGGATCCGTGGTCGGGGATGCAGTGCTGGCACCAGAAAGTCGTGATCGAGAAAGCGCATCCCGAGGATCAATATGGTGATGTCGTCGTTGACACCAAGCGGTCGCGCGAGGTCTATCAAGAGTGGCTCGCCAAGACCCGGCCCGGGCCGAGTGCTTCGGGGATGCGCCGACCGGAGTTCATGATGCGGCCGGTGAAACCGATACGTCGCGCATTCCATGCGAATCCGGATAGTTAGTTGCTCCGCGAGCACTCAAGGGGTTGACTAGCAGATAAGGCGATGAATTTATGCTGGCATTAGCCGGGGCCTTGGCCATCTTCATTGGTCTAGCGGTGGGCATTTTGGGTGGCGGCGGCTCAATCCTGACCACCCCGTTGCTGGTCTACGTAATGGGGTTCGACACCAAGGACGCCATCGCCGCAAGCCTGTTTGTGGTCGCCGTGACATCCGCATTCGGTCTAATCGGCCATGCACGGGGGCACCGAGTGCGCTGGCGTACCGGGCTGATTTTTGGTGGGGCCGGGATGGTGGGTGCGTTTATCGGTGGCCAAATTGGTGTGCACTTACCAAGTGCGCTGCTGATGGCGGCCTTTGCGGTAATGATGGGGGTCACCGCGATCGCCATGATCCGGGTTCGCAAGAAAATCAAGGCCAAGGACCACACGGGATTGCCGCTCTTTAGGATCTTGCTGGATGGCGCCGTGGTGGGTTTTGTCACCGGCCTAGTGGGGGCCGGTGGTGGCTTTTTGGTGGTGCCGGCCCTGGCGATACTCGGTGGGATGCCGATGCCGATGGCGGTTGGCACCTCACTGCTAGTCGTGATGATGAAGTCCGTTGCGGGGTTCTTGGGCTACGCGGTGAAGTTCGGTGACGGTGGCTTGGTTAGCTGGAATCCCGCAATTCATATTAATTGGCTCGTCACGCTTGTTATCACCGCCGGGGCTATTGCCGGCGCCTTGGTCGGCAGCAGTTTTGTGGGCCGGGTTCATCCGGATCGACTCCGCAAGGCATTCGGCTGGTTTGTCTTGGCGATGGCATTCTTCATTCTGGCTCAGCAACTCGGTGCGGGGGTGCTGTCCTTTGCTTCAGTATCGGTCGTGAACCGCCTAGAGGTGCTCGCTGGTGGGGTGCTGGTCGTAGCTTTGATCGTGGTCCTGGTTCGGTGGCCGGTTAAGCAGCCACTTGCTGACTTTGACGACCCGGGCGCTGTTTCCGATCTTTCGGGCAAGAGCGATCGTGGCTGACCGGGTTCACGCTGTGTTGGCGGTCCGCACGTAGGCCACGGTAGCTGCAATCTCTGGTGCAAGGAACCTATCGGGCCCGGGCCCTGGGACGCTCTTACGTAGCTCGGCGATCACTCGGGCGGTTCGTGGTGCTGGCTCAAGTGGTGCTCGCAACTCAATGGCGCGGGCTGCTGTCATGATCTCTATTGCGATGATGGCGGTGAGATTTTCAACGGCGGTGCGTAGTTTGCGCGCCGCATGCCAGCCCATTGACACGTGGTCCTCCTGCATTCCCGAGCTCGGGATGGAGTCAACACTCGCCGGCACCGCGAGTCTTTTGTTCTCCGACACCAACCCGGCTTGGGTGTATTGCACGATCATTAAGCCAGAGTCAACACCGGGGTCGTCGGCCAAGAATGGTGGCAGGCCGTGGGAGCGGTTCTTATCGAGCATGCGGTCGGTGCGCCGTTCGGAGATAGATCCAAGATCGGCAACCGCGATTGCTAAGAAGTCCAGGACATAGCCAATCGGAGCACCGTGGAAGTTCCCGTTGCTTGAGACGGTGCCATCGCCCAGAACGACGGGGTTATCAATCTGGGCATGCAGTTCGCGTTCGGCTACGGTGCGGGCATGCGTGATGGTGTCGCGCACGGCACCGGTCACCTGAGGCGCGCATCTAAGTGAGTAGGCGTCCTGGACGCGGTCATCATTTTCCAGATGGGAGGCCACGATGCCCGAGCCCGCGAGTGCCGCATACATTCGGGCCGCACTAAGTGCTTGACCCGGGTGCGGGCGCAACGGAAAATGCAGTTCTGGGCGAAATACTGCATCGGTCCCCAGCAGGCCTTCAACGCTCATCGCAGCGGCGAGGTCGGCCATATCGCACAGGTGTTCAAGGTCTGCGATAGCCATGATGAGCATGCCGAGCATGCCATCGGTGCCATTGATAAGTGCTAGGCCTTCCTTCTCGTGGAGCTCGAGTGGTTCGATGCCGGCTTCGGCGAGTAACTCAGTTACGGGGCGCTCTACGCCAGTTGCGTCGGTGGCCTCGCCTTCACCCATCAAGACGAGGGCACAGTGGGCAAGGGGGGCGAGATCACCGCTGCAGCCGAGTGATCCGTACTCGTATACGACCGGCGTAATGCCGGCATTAAGTAGGGCGGCCATGGTTTGGGCCACAAGGGGCCGCGCACCGGTGCGACCTGATGCGAGAGTTTTGAGGCGCAACGTCATGGTGGCGCGCACGACTTCGCGCTCAACTGGGGCCCCCGTGCCGGCCGCATGCGATCGGATGAGTGAACGCTGTAATTGGGTGCGTAGTTCCGCAGGAATATGTCGTTGTGCGAGGGCGCCGAAGCCGGTTGATACCCCGTAGACCGGGGTGCTCGCCTCGGCTAAGGCTTCGATTTGCTTTCGGCTTTGGGCCATCGCCGCCAGTGCATCCGCAGCGATGGTGATGCTGGCCTGCCCCCTGGCAACGGCGATCACCTCATCCATGGTGAGGCCGCTGTTGCCGATCGAGACCGTATTCATGATGCGACTCTATGCGCTCTGCCGCCGACCCAGACCTGATGTGTCAGGTCCACCCCCGGCCGGTAGGCCAGGTGCACGTGCGAGGGGGCATTGAGGGCGAGAATATCGGCCCGCGCACCCACGGTGAGCCTGCCAACATCGGTTCGGCGCAGGGCCCGGGCGCCACCTAAGGTCGCTGACCACACTGCTTCATCCGGTGTTAGGTGCATATCGCGAACCGCGACCGCGATGCAAAATGGCATCGAGGTGGTGTAGCTAGACCCCGGGTTGCAATCAGTTGCGATGGCCACTGTCGCCCCGGCATCAAGTAGGCGCCTGGCATCGGGGTAGGGGGAGCGGGTGGCGAACTCGGCTCCCGGTAGGAGGGTGGCAACGGTATTACTACCAGCGAGCAACTCAATGTCGGTGTCGGTGAGGTGGGTGCAATGGTCGGCCGAGGCGGCATTCATCTCGACGGCGACTTGAATCCCAGGGCCCGCCTGTAATTGGTTGGCGTGCACGCGAGCCATTAACCCCTGATCTATGCCGGCTCGAAGAATCGCCCGGGCTTGGTCACCGTCGAAGGCGCCGCGGTCACAGAAGACATCTATCCACTTGGCGTGCGGAGCGCAAGCGGTGAGCATTTCGTGAGTTACCAAATCGACGTAGCCGGCCGGGTCGTCGGCGAACTCGGCTGGCACCACGTGCGCACCGAGGTAGGTCGTCTCGGGCGTAATTGTGCTCGCGATAGCCAGGGCGCGACTTTCGTCGGCGACCGTGAGGCCGTACCCGGACTTGGTCTCAAAGGTGGTGATGCCCGTTGAATAGAGCTCATTGACTAACCGCGTGAGATTTTCTTGTAATTGCGCATCAGATGCGGCGCGTGTCATTGCAACCGTGCTTCTGATGCCCCCTGCGTGGTAGGGACTACCGGCCATCCGAGCGGCGAACTCGGCGGAGCGGTCACCGGCGAACATCAGGTGGGCATGACTATCGACGAAACCAGGGAGCACTGCGCGGCCCGCCAGATCAATTCGTTGGTCGGCGATCGGTGCCTCGGTGGCGGGCCCCACCCACGTGATTTGTTCGCCTTCGAAAATCAAGGCTGCATTTTCGATGACACCGAGGGTGCCGTTACCCAAGGTCGCATCATTGGTGACAAGGGTGCCGATATTTACCAGTGCGGTAGCCGCCACGCTGTTTACTCTGAGTCCGGCTCGGTGTCGAGCATTGGAATATGCACGTGACGTTCGTGGGCGACGTCGACCGCGAGGTCATACCCCGCATCAACGTGGCGGATAACTCCCATGCCAGGGTCGTTGGACAGCACGCGTGCGAGCTTTTGGGCGGCGAGAGGGGTGCCATCGGCGACACTGACCTGTCCGGCGTGGATCGACCTTCCGATACCAACCCCGCCGCCGTGGTGAATAGAAACCCACGAGGCGCCCGATGAAATATTGACCATGGCATTTAGCAGAGGCCAATCAGCGATCGCATCGGATCCGTCAAGCATTGACTCGGTTTCGCGGTAAGGAGATGCCACCGACCCGCAATCAAGATGGTCGCGGCCGATAACAATCGGTGCGGAAACTTCACCGCTGGCAACGAGGTCATTGAAGGCCAAGCCGGCTTTATCGCGCTCGCCGTAACCGAGCCAGCAGATTCGGGCGGGTAGACCTTGGAAGGCGACGCGTTCTTGGGCCATGGTGATCCAACGGCGCAGGTGGTCGTTATCGGGGAACAGATCGAGTACGGCTCGGTCAGTGCGATGAATATCCTTCGGATCCCCAGAGAGCGCAACCCAGCGAAATGGGCCTTTGCCTTCGCAGAACAATGGCCGGATGTAGGCCGGGATGAAACCGGGGAAAGCGAAGGCGCGCTTGTACCCGCCTTTGCGGGCTTCATCGCGAATCGAATTTCCGTAGTCAAAGACTTCCGCGCCCTTATCCATGAAGCCAACCATCGCTTCTACATGCTTTGCCATTGAGGCCTGGGCGCGCTCGGTGAATTCGTCCGGCTTCTTGTCGGCATACTCATGGGCGTCGGCAAAATCAATATCCTCAGGAATATAGAACAGTGGGTCATGTGCTGACGTCTGGTCGGTGACAATGTCAATCGGAACATCGCGGCGCAGCAACTCAGGCAAGATGGTGGCCGCATTACCGACCAGGCCAATCGATAGCGCCTTGCGCTGCGCCTTCGCCGCTAATGCACGGTCAATCGCGTCATCGAGGTTGACGGCTATCTCGTCGAGGTAGCGGGTCTCGACTCGGCGCCGAAGGCGGGTGCCGTCGATATCGATGACTAGGCAGACACCTTCATTCATCGTGACAGCGAGGGGCTGGGCGCCGCCCATGCCACCGCAGCCGGCGGTAACTGTGAGGGTGCCCGCGAGGGTGCCCCCGAATCTTTTCTCAGCCACGGCAGCAAATGTCTCGTACGTGCCCTGCAAAATACCTTGGGTGCCGATGTAGATCCACGAACCAGCGGTCATCTGCCCATACATCGTGAGGCCAAGATGCTCGAGTCGGCGAAATTCCGGCCAGTTGGCCCAGTCGCCGACGAGGTTTGAGTTCGCGATCAGAACTCGCGGTGCCCATTCGTGGGTTTGCATCACGCCGACCGGCTTACCTGATTGCACGAGCATGGTCTCATCGGCTTTTAGATTTGTCAGCGTGCGTACCAATGCATCGAAGCTGGCCCAGTTTCGGGCCGCCTTGCCGGTACCGCCGTAGACAACGAGCTCATCGGGGTGCTCTGCGACATCGGGGTCGAGGTTGTTGTGCAGCATTCGCAGGGCGGCCTCTTGCTGCCAGCCGCGGGCGGTCAAGGTGGTGCCGGTTGCGGCGCGCACCGGGCGGGGGCCGCTGACAAATGATGGGTTCATAGGGCAATTGGACTCCGGTCGGTGCCCGCGCGCGCTATCTTGGCCCGGGCAGTGTCTGAAATACGAGATTTTGGAGTCAGGTGGCCGGGAACGCACCAGCAGCAACCCGGGCCATGGGGGCACTTCGGGCACTGGCCCAGGCCCCCGGCCCGATGACAGCGGGGGCGCTCGGGGCGGCACTTGGGCTGCCGCGCTCCTCGACCTATCACCTACTTGCGGCTATGGAGCAAGAAGGCTTCGTGGTGCATTTCCCGGAGGAGCGCCGGTGGGGCCTTGGGGTGACCGCATTTGAAATCGGGGCCGCCTACCTGCGCCACGAGCCATTGGAGCGTTTGGCTCGACCATTATTGGCGCGGCTGGTTGCGGAGGCCGGGAGCACCACCCCATTGGCCGCACATCTTGGTGTCCTGCATGGCCGGGAAACCCTTTACCTGTTAAAGGAATCAACTAAACGCCCGATCACCATCGTGGCTGAAGTTGGGGTTCGGTTACCAGCTTCATTGACGGCGTCGGGGCGGGCCGTGCTGGCGTACCTGCCGGCAGCCCAGGTGCGCGCCCTGTTCCCGAACCAAAGCGCCTTCGTCGATCGCACCGGGGTCGGCCCGATGTCATTACCGCAGTTACGCCGCCTCCTTCAGGAGGAACGGGCCCTTGGCTATGCGCAGGAGCGGGGGATGGTGACCGCCGGGTTCTCCTCGGTAGCCGTGGCCGTACGCGACCACAATCATCGTCCGGTCGCGTCGATTGGGGTCACGTTCCCCGATAAAGTCGCTTCCCGCGCGCAACACTCTAGGCTTGCGGCTGCCGCCATTCGAGCGGCCGTCGAACTCTCGCGGCGAATGGGAATGAAGGAAGGCGCGGTATGAAGGCGAAGTGGGCATGAGCTCGACGACGCTTCCGAATGATCCGCGCTGGCCGCGGGCCGGCCACCTTTTTTCGTCGGCCGATGAAAGCGCTGCGGATCTAACCTTGATCGGGGTGCCAGCGTGGCGTACCTCGATCAGCGCGACGGGTGCCCACGCAACGCCAGCAGCCGTTCGTGCGGCGCTTCTTCGCTACTCCACCTATTCGGCGGAACACGGGGTTGACCTCGCAACTATGCGGTTGGTAGACGCCGGAGATATCGAGGAGCCGGACGGGCCGGCCGGCGAAAAGCGGGTGATGACCCGCCTTGCGCATGCGCAGCCAAATCTTGGTTTCCTGATCGCACTCGGCGGCGATAACTCCATCACCTATTCGGTGGCCCTCGGGGTGTGGGGTGAAAAGATTTCACAGGCGGGCTTGATAACCCTTGATGCACATCATGATTTGCGCGATGGCGAAACCAACGGCTCGCCAGTTCGCCGGTTGATTGAAGCTGGGCTAGCGGGGGCCCGGGTGGTGCAAATCGGGATTGCCGACTACTCGAACTCGCCGGAGTACGCGGCGCGCGCACGCGATTTGGGCATCACGGTCATCACTCGCGCATCCCTTCGCACTAGGTCGATGGCTGATGTAATTTCGACGGCGCTGGCCATTGCCGGGGCTGGCGGCGGCCCGATCCACGTCGATCTAGATGTTGATGTCTGTGATCGTTCCGTGGTACCGGCCTGCCCGGCCGCCGCGCCGGGTGGGATCAGCGCCGACGAATTGCGACAGGCAGCGTTCTTGGTAGCGGCCGACCCTCGCGTGTCGTCCCTTGATATCACCGAGGTTGATGCCACGATCGATGCACCAGATGCGCGCACCGTGCGTCTGGCAGCGTTATTGGTGCTGGAAGCCGCTGCCGGAGTATGCGTACGCACGAGTTAGGAGTCTTGCGAGCATGAAGAAGCAAAATCTTTGGGTGGTGGCCGGTGGCGTGATCGTCATGCTGGTTGGCATTGTCTGGTTCTTCCAAGGGCTCGGCGCGCTCAAGGGTAGCCCGATGACCGGTGAAATCTTCTGGACCTACATGGGCGGTGTCGTCATCATTCTTGGTCTTGCAGTGCTGTTGCGAGGATTAAAAGGCACCAAGCGGACTAACTCAAGGTAATCGGCCCGACCTCGAGCCTAGTTTCGATTACTTTCCCATCGACGAGCTCAACGCGGTAGGCGGCTGGCCCGGTTCCTGCAGCCCCGGTTCCTGCAGCCCCGGGAGTATCGGCGATAACCGCAACAGGCTCGGTACCCTCGTACAAAATCGCGATGCCGTCATCGGTTGCGTATGAAGTGGGCAGCGTTTTTGCCTTGACCAGTTCATGTAAAAGGGGGCGGCGGCCGGCTTCGGAGTCGTAGTGCACGCCGTTGCCATATGGGAGCAGGCCAAGGCCATTCGTGACGACTTGCAGTTGCGAGCCAAATGAGTCAGTGGGCCCGCCCGCGTGCCAGCAAATTGAGCCTGCGCTGACCCCCGCCAAGATGGTTCCGCGGTGCCAGGCTGCGCGCATCGCATCGTCGACTCCGTGCAGCTGCCAAAGGGCGAGTAGATTCGCGACGCTGCCCCCGCCGACCCAAACCACATCTGCTCTGGCGATCGCTTCGCCAACGACGCGGTTCGGCTGGGGGAAGAGTGCAAGGTGGTCAACATCGCAATTGACCTCGGCGAGCGCTGAGTACATGCCTGCTAGATATTCGGGGCTATCCCCGCTGGCGGTAAGAACCAGACAAACACGTGGTCGATCCTTACCACTTAGGCGCAGCGCTTCCAGCATGATGCCACCAGGGCGAAGCACCCCCCAAAGCCCGGGGGTGGTGACGAACCCGCCGCTGCTAGCCAATATCCGATTAGGGGTCAATTTAAGATGTCCTTTGCTGCGCTGGTGTCCGTAGAGTGTTGCATAGACAGGTGTGGTGGGCCCAGGTTGCAAAGGCACCGGATTGGGGTTGGCGGTGTTTGAGCGGCTGGGCGCGGCAGTTTATCGCCGGCGTCGACTGGTTTTCATTGCGGCTTTGATTGGCATCGTCTTTCTTGCGGTCTTCGGTTTTCGGGTGCTACCGAAACTAGATAGCGGTGGATTTAATGATCCCGGATCCGATTCCGCGGCGGTGACCCAAATCCTCCAAACCGAATTCGACTCGCCCGATGCCGATCTTGTTGTTGCCCTCAAGGGGGCGGTGCCAGCGGATGATCCAAGTTTCGCAGCCATGGGCAAGTCGCTAACCACCAAGCTTGCTGCGATCGGTGGCGTTAAGCGAGTTACTTCCTACTGGCTGACACCCAGCCCGAGTCTGACCAGTTCGGACGGTAATGGGGCCGTCTTGCTGGTTACCTACGAACCAAGTAGCACAGTCGCTGCGAGCGACATCACCGATGAGGTGAAGCAAGTCGTTGCAGCCGTTGACCTTGGTGCGACCCAGGTTTACCTCGGTGGATCATCGGTGGTCAGCCAGGCGATCACCGGGCAGATCAGTTCTGACTTGGCAAGGTCGGAGGCCATCGCCATTCCGCTGACGACCATTTTGCTGCTGATCGTTTTTGGTAGTTTGGTCGCGGCAGGGATGCCATTACTGGTGGGTTTGGCCTCAATTTTCGGTAGTTTCTTCATTCTGTATCTACTCACATACCAAACTGATGTATCAGTTTTCGCACTTAACTTGGTCACCGGTCTGGGTCTTGGCCTAGGTATCGACTATTCGCTACTTGTTGTAAGCCGCTTTCGCGAGGAATTGGCGAGCGGTCGGGAGGTAGGCGCCGCGGTAGCTCGCACCGTTGCCAGCGCGGGCCGAACCGTGGTCTTCTCCGGACTAACGGTGGCCTTGACCTTGGCCGCGATGCTCTTCTTCCCGCAGTTCTTCCTGCGCTCATTCGCCTATGGCGGTATCTCAGTAGTGGCATTCGCGGTGATCGGCGCGGTGATCGTGCTGCCGGCGGTTCTTGGGCTAGTCGGCCCGCGCATAAATTCATTGCGTATTCGAAGGTCGGTTGATAGGCCAAATCGCGGCGCCCGCTGGGCCACCTTGGCCACGGCGATCATGCGCAGGCCTTGGCCGGTCGCGATCGGCAGTATCGCGGTTTTGATGCTCTTGGCTTGGCCCGCACTCGGAGCCAAGTTCGGTCAGATTGATGAGCGGGCGCTGCCACGTGACAACTATTCGGTGCTGGATTCAGCGGCAATCACCGAGGACTTCCCGGGGTTGGGGGGCGCGCCCATTGACGTAATGGTGCCGGCCGATGTCGATGCCGAGGCGATTGCAGATTACGCGGCTGACCTCTCGCTGGTCGCAACCATCGAAGGCGTGGATTCACCCGCTGGCCTGTTCGAGGGTGGAGCGCGGGTCGGTGATCCGACCGGCCGCACCGCCTTGACCTCAGACGGTTATGTCAGATTGATTGCTACATCAACCGAACGGCCGCGCAGCCCAGCAGCTGAAGTAGTGATCGCTGCGTTGCGCGCCGTCCCGGCACCAAGTGCGCAGGTGCTAGTCGGTGGGTTCGCGGCGCAGTACACAGATTCACAGCGGGGGATTTTGCAGGTATTGCCCTGGGCCTTGGGTTGGGTGCTGGTAACAGTGCTGCTACTGCTTTTCATGTTCACCGGCAGTATCTTGCTGCCGATCAAGGCGATAATTCTAAATATTTTGAGTCTGTCGGCCGCCATCGGTGTGATGGTCTGGATTTTCCAAGATGGCCATCTGACCTGGCTGGTGGGTGACTTCGTCAATACCGGCACGATCGATACGTCAACGGTAGTTTTGACTGCGATAGTTGCGTTCGGGCTGTCGATGGACTACGAGGTGTTCTTGCTTTCCCGGATCAAGGAGGAGTACGACCGTAGCGGCGATAACACCGCATCGGTTGCCCTAGGACTCCAGCGATCTGCTGGCATCATCACCGCTGCCGCAGTTTTATTGGCTGTCAACTTTGCGGCATTCATCCCGGCTTCGGTGACAAATATCAAAATCTTGGGAGTCGGGGTGACCGTGGCGATCCTACTCGATGCCACCATCGTGCGACTGCTGCTGGTGCCGGCATTTATGCGGATTGCCGGCCGCACCAACTGGTGGGCCCCTGCGCCACTGCGCCGGGTGTACGAGCGCTTCGGCTTAGCAGAGCACTGATCGCTAGACTCCATTTGGCGCCTGCTGGCAGATGGACTGACGGCGTGCCCACCGTGTGTTTTAGCCACGGCGAACGGAAGGGCCACCACGTGTCGGCTGAAATAACTAACCCGGTAGTCCCGGTGCCAGCGTTCCCACCCGGTGCCAACCGCATGCATGTCTTCGATTCAGAAATGACCGAATTGATGACTGACTATGTCAAGGAACGCTTAGCCATGGCCGACACCTCCGTAGATGGCCTCGGGGATCGTCGGCAACTTGAAGGTGTCATGGCCGGGCTCATCGGCGACGGCCCCCGGCCGGCCAAGGAAGTACTAGATATCTATGTCGATCATCTTGCCGAGACCGTCTTGTCATCTGATAGTCCGCGGTTTTTCGCTTTTATTCCGGCCGCGCCGACGAAAGCGGCATTGCTCTTTGACATGGTGGTCTCCGCCGCTTCTCTACAAGGCTGCTCCTGGCTGGAGGCCGCCGGTGCCGTCATGGCCGAAAACCAGGCGCTGCGCGTTCTGGCGGATGTCGCTGGTCTGCCCGAGTCGGCGGGTGGAGTTTTCGTGTCAGGTGGCTCTGCCGGAAATCTTTCGGCTTTGGTAGTTGCGCGCGATACCGCGCGGTACCGGAGAATCGAAGCCGGCCTCCCTGAGATGCGCATGCGGGTGGTGGTTAGTGACCAGGCACATTCATCAATTAAAAGCGCCTTGAATATCGTCTCGATGGATGCACTGGTCGTGTCGACTTTGGATGGACGGATGACCGAGGCCAATATTCGCGCGGCACTTGCGGGCAACCCAGACGTCGGCGAAGTCGTGGCCATCGTGGCAACTGCGGGCACCACAAATGCCGGGATCATTGATGATTTGGCCGGAGCTGCACAAGTCGCCAAAGAACATGACTGGTGGTTCCATGTTGACGGTGCCTACGGTGGGGCCGGCATGTTGTCCAGGCAATTGCGCCACCGTTATGACGGCATTGAACTTGCCGACTCAATTGTCATGGATCCGCACAAGTGGTGGTTTGCGCCATTTGACTCCGCTGCGCTGATCTACCGGCAGCCACGGCTAGCAAAGGCAGTGCACACTCAAAATGCGTCCTACCTTGACGTAATTCACGAAGATGATGATGACTTCAACCCGAGTGATCTGGCGTACCACCTGACTCGGCGGGCTCGGGGGATGGCCCTGTGGTTCTCCCTGGCGGTTAACGGCCTTGACGCCTACCGAGATGCCGTCGACTACTCGCTGGCAATGACGAAGTATGCGGTTGAGCTAATTCGAAACTCGGAGCAACTGGAGTTGCTCCGCGAGCCGGACTTATCGGTGGTCCTTTTTCGCCGGTTGGGCTGGACCCACGCTGATTACGAGGCTTGGGGCCACCGGTTGCTGCGCGACCAGACGGCTTTTGTCACCCACAGTGCTTGGCGCGGCGAAACTATCGGGCGTTTGGTGTTCTTACATCCGGGTACCACCACCGCGATGGTGGACGAGGTACTGGCGACGCTTCAGTAGGGCAGCGCCCCATCTTCAGGCTATTGGCTCAACCCCGCCTTACGAAGGCCACGCCAAGTTAGGGGCAGTAGACCGGCGGCTGCGGCGATCTTGATCGCATCGCCGATTAAGAATGGGGTGGCGCCCAAGGCGATGGCGGTGGCCCAGTCCGCGCCGATGGCGAACTTCAGCCAGGTGACACCTACCGCGTAGATCACCAGGTTGCCGACGATCATCAAGCCAGCGGATCGGACCGCCGTGCGAGTGGCACCGCGCTCGGCGATTCGGCCGACGACCAGGGCGGCGATAATGAAGCCCACGATGTAGCCGAAACTTGGGGCGGTGAAGCCCGAAGAGCCCTGAGCAAACCACGGCACGCCGGCCATCCCGACGAGGGCGTAGACCAACATGGCTAGGGCGCCGCGCAGTGAGCCCAGCGCCGCGGCCGAAAGCAGCACCGCGAAGGTCTGCAGGGTGAGCGGTACGGGGGTAAAGGGCAGCGGGATGGCGATTTGGGCGCTCAGCCCGACGAATACGGCGGCGCCACCAATCAGGGCAAGCTGGCGGACCCAGGTACGGGGTACAACGTCCGCTAGGACCCTGAGTTGGACCAGTGGTTGGACTCCTGGTTGGGGGGCGGCGAGAGCCATGGTGCCTCCGAGAGCTATAGGTGCGCGAGCCGTTCGCGGTAGCAGAACCTTATCGGGTTATCCTTTAGGGGTGTGCCGGGTCGGCAACTAGATTCGGGTGGCTTGGTTCGAGGCGCTGGGGAAGGCGAACTCGAAACCAAGGAGGCACGATGACCGTTCACGTCACGGTGAGTAACGGCGGCGCGGCAACTGGGCTGCCGGAAGCAGGGGGCTCGGCGCATGGCGTCATCTTCATCCATGCCTGTGCCCGGGCGGTAAGCCCGCACCTGGAGTGGGCCTTGGCACGGGTATTCGGCAAGCCCGTTGCCGTTGACTGGGCCGATCAGCCCATTGAGCCAGGTGCGGTGCGCTGTGAAATTCTCTGGTCCGGCCCGGTCGGCAGCGGGGCCAAGATTGCCAGCGCACTTCTAGCCTTTTCGCAGGTGCGCCATGAGGTCACCGAGGATCCATCACCTGGGCGCAGTGGCGAACGGTTTGCCGCCACCCCGAACCTAGGTTTGTTCCGGGCTGACATCGGGGGCAATGGCGATGTCATGGTCTCGGAGAATCGACTACGCAGCGCTTTGGCCCAGGCCGATGTCGCCGGGGGCTTGGCCGATGAGGTAGCACGCTTAATCGGCGGGCCTTGGGATGAGGAGTTGGAGCCATTTCGGTGCGCCCACGAAGGGTCGACCGTTCGGGTCTTGCACGCGGTGGTGTGACCGTCGTCACGATTGCTTTGGAGTTAATAATTCGCGAACAAAACTGGTGACTTTAGTCCCGGCCAGCATGGACTCATGCCGGTCACGAATTGGATTCCCATTGGCCATGATTGGAGGCGTAATCAGACTCGCTGCGCGGGTGAGCCGCGCACACAAAAGTAAGGGCGCTCATCATGGGGGCACTAGATCTCGCCAGATGGCAATTCGGTATCACCACCGTCTATCACTTCCTCTTCGTGCCGCTGACCTTGGGGACAGTCTGGTTCGTTGTTGGGTTTCAGACGGCCTGGTACCGCACCCGCAATCCCAAGTACTTAAAGCTCACGAAGTTCTTCGGGAAGCTATTCCTGATCAACTTCGCGATGGGCGTAGTCACCGGAATCGTGCAGGAGTTCCAGTTCGGCATGAACTGGTCGGAGTACTCGCGCTTTGTCGGTGACGTCTTCGGCGCACCGCTGGCGATGGAGGCGCTACTCGCGTTCTTCCTTGAGTCCACCTTCTTGGGCCTGTGGATATTCGGCTGGGACCGACTTCCGAAAAAGTTGCACTTAGCGACAATTTGGGCCGCGGCCACCGGCACATTGATCTCTGCTTTCTTCATTCTCGCGGCAAATGCGTGGATGCAGCATCCGGTTGGCTATGAAATCAACCCAGAGACCGGCCGTGCGGTACTCAACGACATCAGTGCGGTGCTCTTCCAGAACACCTCGGTAATCGCTTTCGCGCACACGATTTCTTCTTCGTTCATGGTGGCTGGCGCTGGCGTGGCAGCGGTTGGCGCGTACTTCTTGATGAAGGGTCGTCAGGTTGAGGTCTTTAGGGCTGCGGCCAAGGCCGGGGCCTGGGTGGTGCTCGTGGCGGCGGTGGTTGTTTCCATCACCGGTGACATGGATGCCAAGATCATGGTGCAGCAGCAACCGATGAAGATGGCCGCGGCTGAAGGCTTGTATGAAACCTCGTCAAGTGCACCATTTTCGGTTTTGTCCGTCGGCAACTTGTCGGGTAGCGAAGCCACCCACCTGATTGAGGTGCCAGGTTTGCTTTCGTTCATGGCAACCGGGTCATTTGACGGCACGGTTGAGGGTATTAACAACATTCAGGCGCAGTACGAGCAGCAATACGGCCCGGGAAACTACGCACCATATGTCCCGGTCAGCTACTGGGGCTTCCGGCTGATGATCGGCCTGGGCATGCTCGCTGCGCTCTACGCGCTCTGGGCACTGTGGCGCTTCCGCGGTGGACGCACGCCTAAGGGCAAGGCGTTCTCGGTGGTTAGCTCCTTGATCGTCCTAGCGCCACTGGCCGGTATTTCAGCCGGCTGGATCTTCACCGAAATGGGCCGGCAGCCGTGGATCGTCTTCGGTGCCCAAAAGACCGCAGACGCGGTGTCACCGCTGGTGAGCCCACTTGAGGTCTGGATATCGCTAATCGGGTTCACCTTGGTTTATGCCGCACTTGCGGTAGTCGAGGTGATCTTGCTCCTTCGTTACATCAAGGCCGGAGCTCCCGAGGACGTCGACGAAGACCCCTTCGATGACGCCAAGAAAGATGCCGACAAGCAGCTGTACTTCGCATACTGAGGATAAGGAAGCATCATGGATCTCGTAACTTTCTGGTTCATCCTCGTCGCAGTGCTATGGATCGGCTACTTCGTCCTCGATGGTTTTGACCTCGGTGTCGGAATGCTGCTCCCGGTAATCGGCACGGACGATCTACGCCGCCGGGTAATGATCAACACCATCGGCCCGGTCTGGGATGGCAACGAAGTCTGGCTCCTCACCGCTGGTGGAGCCACCTTCGCGGCCTTCCCGCTCTGGTACGCCACGATGTTCAGTGGCTACTACCTTGCACTGTTCCTGGTCTTGCTAGCCCTAATTCTGCGCGGCGTGGCCTTTGAATACCGGGGCAAGCACGACACCGCCCGCTGGCAGAAGAACTGGGACCGGGCGATCGTCGTGGGTTCCGCTTTGCCTGCACTGCTCTTCGGGGTGGCCTTCGGCAACATCGTCGGTGGCTCCAAGATTGCACCCCTTGCGGGCAGTGCAAACCCACTTGATGCTGGCAGTTTCAACTATGTCGGGTCGTTCTTTGACCTGCTGAACCCGTTCGCCTTGGTGGTCGGATTGATGACATTGACAGTCTTCGCTACGCACGGTGCCATCTTCTTATCGCTGAAGACTTCCGGTGAAGTCCGCGAGGCCTCCCGCAAGGTGGCACTGCGGCTGGGCCTAGTGGCCGCGGTGTTCGCGGTAGCTGCGCTGCTGTGGGCCCAGGCCTTCAGCGGTCGGGTGCTGATCACCTTGCCGATCGCGCTCATCGCGGCGGTGCTTTGGCTCAGCGGTTTATTCGCACTGTTGAAGCAGCGTGATGGTTGGGCGTTCTTGTTCAGTGCTGGCACCATTGCGTTGGCCGTGACGGCATTATTTGTCGGGTTGTTCCCGAACGTCATGCCGAGCAGTATCGACGCCGCATACAACCTGACGGTGTACAACGCGTCGAGCCAGTCCTACACGCTGACGGTAATGACATTCGTCGCGGTCATCATGACCCCGATCGTGCTCATCTACCAAGGCTGGACGTACTGGGTCTTCCGCAAGCGAATCAGCACCTCGATGATTCCGGCGTCTGCAATGTCGGGACGCGCGGATGATCGGTTCGCTGCCAACGCTAGCTAGCGAAACAGGCACAATGACACCGTGAAGCCGTTGGATCCGCGCCTACTGCGTTATGCCCGCAGTACGCGCGGATTCATCATTTTGACGGTCGTGCTCGGGGTATTCACCGCGATTTTGATAATCACTCAGGCCCGATTGTTGTCGTCGGTGATTGTAAACGTGACCGCTGACGGCATGGGCTGGGCGGAGATTGCCCCGGCTGTTTTGGTGTTAACCGGGGTTTTTGCCCTGCGCGCCCTCTTGGCTTGGGCGGCCGAGGTAGCGGCGTTTAGGTCCTCAGCCAAAGCCAAGCAAGAGTTGCGTGAAGCAACACTGGCCCATGTTCTAGAACTTGGCCCACTTGGCCCGGCCGGTTCGGATCCCGGCGAAGTCGCCACCTTGATCACCCGCGGGGTTGACGCCCTCGATGGTTATTACGCGCGCTACTTGCCGCAGTTGGTGCTTGCGGTGATCGTGCCCATTGCAATTTTGGTGACGATGATTGGCCAAGATCTGCTCTCCACGTTGATAGTCGCGATAACTATCCCGCTGATCCCGTTATTCATGGTCCTAATCGGTTTGTATACGCGCTCGAGCGTGGATCGCCAATGGCAGACGCTGGCACAGTTGTCGGGGCATTTCTTGGATCTCATCGCCGGCCTGCCAACGTTGAAAATCTTTGGCCGGTCCAAGGCGCAGGCGGAAGCCATCCGAGCTATCGGTGATCGCTATCGAAGTACGACGATGGGGGTGCTGCGCGTTTCCTTTCTTTCGTCCTTAGCCCTTGAGTTACTGGCGACCTTGTCGGTTGCACTGGTTGCCGTTTCGGTTGGGCTGCGACTTGCCGAGCAGCAGATGAGCTATTCGGTCGCATTGTTCATCCTGATCTTGGCCCCCGAGGCCTATTTGCCCTTACGGCTAGTTGGCCAGCATTTTCACGCAGCGGCCGAAGGGTTGGGGGCGGCCGACCGCATGTTCACCCTCTTGGAGACTCCTGCGCCGATCGCGGGCACTAGAACCGATATCCCCGCCGGCCTGGCGCTGGAGGTGGCAGACCTCCAGATCCGATACCCCGAGCGAGCTAGCGATGCGCTTGCGCCAACGACTTTTATCGCCCGGCCAGGCACCGTCACCGCCCTGGTGGGGCGGTCGGGGGGCGGGAAGACCTCGCTACTTGCGGCCTTGATGGGTTTCCTGGCACCGACGGCCGGACAGGTGCGCCTAACCAATGCGCTTGCTGGTGGCTGTGAGCCGATCAACCTTGCAGAACTGGATCAGGCCGCGTGGCGGGCGCGGATTGGTTGGGTCCCGCAGCGAGCGCACCTGATCGGCGCCGGTTCGGATCCGACCGTGACAATCGCTGGCGCGGTGCGTCTGGGTCAATCGAGTGCCAGCGATGAACAGATTTGGTCGGCACTGACCGAAGCCGGGGTGGCCGCTGAAATTCGGGAGTTGCCGGGTCAACTCGAAACGCCGATCCATGCCGACTTCGGGGGCCTCTCGGTTGGTCAATTGCAGCGCATCGCCTTGGCCCGGGCGTTGGTGCGCTCGCCCCAATTCCTGTTCCTGGATGAACCAACGGCAGCACTTGATGGGATGAGCGAAGTCGCGGTGGTGCGCGCCGTTCAGGCGGCCGCGCAGCGCGGCTGTGTGGTGATCATCGTTGCGCACCGCCCGGCGCTGATCTTGATCGCAGATCAAATAGTGCGCATCGGCGCTGATGGGGTCAAGATCACGCTGGCGACCGCTTCGAACGGCGCACCGAATACCACGGCGATAACGGGGGCCGGCTGGTGAGCCCGATCAAGCGCCTTTGGCAGGCGATGGCGGCCCAGCGTAAGGAGTTGGCCTTGGCCGGCCTACTCGGGGGCTTGGCTTCCTTGTGCGCGGTAGCCCTGCTTGGGACCGCTGCATGGCTAATCGCCCAAGCTTCGGAGTACCCGCCGGTTCTCACCTTGACCGTAGCCGCGGTACTTGTGCGAACCTTCGCTTTGGGACGTGCCTTCTTGCGCTATGCGGAGCGACTGGTGGGCCATGACGCTGCTTTTCGAGGATTAACCGAATTAAGGGTTCAAGTCTATGAGCGCCTTGAACGGCTGGCGCCGGTCGGGCTTGGACGATTCACCAAGGGTGACCTGCTAAATCGCTTGGTACTAGATGTGGATGCAGCGCTGGATCTACCGCTGCGGATTGTGTTGCCGTGGGCACAAGCGACCTTCGTTTCGGTAGTAACGGTTGCCTTCCTGGCATGGTTGCTGCCGGGGGTAGGACTCCTGCTAGGTGTGGTTGTCGTGCTTGCGCTGATCGTGGCCCCGCTGATCATTGGTCGCACCACTCGGCGGGCTGAGCGCCTGCTGGCACCGCGCAAGGCGGAACTCGCCAGTGTTGTAGTTACCGCCCTGCATGGATGCGCTGATTTAAGCGCCAATGGGCGCATTATCGATACGACGACCCGAGCACACGCCATTGATGACTCCGTCACCGAACTATCGCGACGCGAGTCATTTGCACTGGGCATCGGTGGTGGCACTGCCACGGTGCTCCAAGGTCTGGCCGTTTGCGCAACGCTCGTGATCGCTATCCCGGCGGTCGTGAGCGGCCGCATCGAACCAGTTTGGCTTGCCGTGGTTGCTTTGTTGCCACTTGCCCTCATCGATGTGCTGGCGACGTTGCCCGGATCGGCGCTAGCTTTCCAGCGATTAAAGGGCTCGGCCGATCGCATCGCGGGGGTAATGGACTCACCGGATCCGGTGGTTGATCCCGTGAATCCCGCAAGACTTGGCACGCAGCCATCGGATATTTCACTAAGTGACCTGTCGGCAAGTTGGAGCACGGTGCAGGTTCTTAGTGGCATCAGCTTTGACCTAGTAGCCGGGCGCCGGTTAGCAGTCGTGGGGCCAAGCGGCTCCGGTAAATCCACCCTTGCGGCCTGCTTGATGGGCTTCTTGTCGTATCAGGGCTCTGCTCGTCTCGGGGATATTGAAATTCGCGACGTCGGCGGCGACGACCTTCGCGAACATATCAGCGTTCTTTCGCAGCAGGCTCATATTTTCGATACGACAATTGCTGAAAATATCCGACTGGGCCGCGAGGTTGAGGAACAGGCGATATGGCTAGCACTGGAGCAGGCCCAACTTGCCGATTGGGTTCGAGGGCTGCCGAAGAAATTACAGACCCAGGTCGGAACCTTCGGAATGTCGATCTCCGGGGGTGAGGCGCAGCGTCTGGCATTAGCGCGCTTCCTGGTTCAGCCGCGGCCGATCGTAGTTCTTGATGAACCAACGGAGCACTTGGACAGCGAAACTGCTCAAGACCTTGAGCGGACCATGTTCGATGCCTTGGCCGGCTTCACGACGATAGTGATAACCCACCGGCTAAGCAGCCTGCACTTGGCGGACAATGTCATCGTCCTGCGAAATGGTCGGGTTCACGAACGTGGCACGGTGACGGAATTAACTGCCGGCGGTGGCTGGTTTGCGGAGCAGTTGGCCAGTGAGCAGGAGGATCTTGCGGTCCACGCCCTCATTTCGCAGCTGCCAATTGGTCGTGGCGCGCCGGCACCCCACCAACCCCTTGTTGGGTGGTGAGTTGTTGCACTCAACGGGGCTAAGGCCAACGGGGCTCAACTCAAAGCGGGATATTGCCGTGCAGGCCGCGTACCCCGGGGGTGTCAAGGATGATTTTCGCAACCGCCCGTCGAGTAAGGCTTGGTTCGACGACTTCATCGACCACCTTCAGCTCCAGTGCTTTAGTAATGCCACCGGAGATAACTTCATGCTCGGCGGCAAGTTCGAGTTCAACTTGGGCGCGGGCATCTTCGGGCACATCGGCAAGTCGGCGGCGGTGCAGTACGCGAATTGCGGCAACCGAACCCATCACCGCAACTTCGGCACTTGGCCAGGCGAATACCCGGGTGGCGCCAAGGGAGGATGAATTCATCGCAACGAAAGCACCGCCATATGCCTTGCGGGTTACTACGGTGACCCTGGGCACCACGCACTCCGCGAATGCGTGAAGTAGTTTCGCACCGCGACGAACAACCCCTTCCCATTCTTGGCCTAGGCCAGGCAGGTAGCCGGGAACGTCGACGAGCACAATAAGTGGCACAGCGAAGGCATCGCACATGCGCACGAAACGTGCGGCTTTTTCCGCACTTGATGAGTCCAAGCACCCACCAAGACGCATCGGGTTATTCGCCACGACTCCAACGGTGCGCCCACCAAGGCGCCCGAGGCCAACGGCGATATTCGGGGCCCACCGGGCATGCAACTCCTCGAAGCTGCCGGCATCGACGAAGCCTTCGATAAGTGGATGGACGTCATAGGCCCGACGCGCCGACTCGGGCAGGAGCGCGCCAAGGTCAACATCTTCGATGGCATCGAGGTTGAGTGAACCCTGATGACCAAGGAGTGCGGCCAAGGTGCGCGCGTGATCGAGGGCATCTTGTTCACTGTCGGCAACAATGTGTACGACACCACTTCGGCGGCCATGGGGCTCTGGGCCGCCGAGGCTTTCCATGTCAACGTCCTCGCCGGTAACCGAGCGAACTACCTCAGGACCGGTAACGAAAATACGCCCCGCGGGCGCCAAGATCACAATGTCGGTCAAGGCCGGCCCATAGGCCGCGCCACCTGCTGCTGGGCCAAGGACCACGGAGATCTGCGGGACTTTGCCCGAGGCTCTGGTCATTGCTGCGAACACCCGGCCGACGCCATCAAGGCTCGCTACGCCCTCGCGCAGGCGTGCACCACCGGAGTGCCAGATGCCGATGATGGGCGCCGAATCAGCAAATGCACGGTCGTATGCGGTGACGATCGCACGGCAGCCATCGCTGCCCATCGCCCCACCCTGCACGGTTGGGTCGGTGATGAAGGCGACGACATTGGTACCATTTGCCCGGCCAACAGCTGCTAGTACCCCCCGGTCATCCTCGGGGGTGATTGTGACGAACTGGCCATCGTCAAAGAAGTTGGCCAGCCGGGCCCTGGGTGCGCGTGGATCAATGGCAACGGCGGCTTCGGTCATGTCAGGCACTCCGGAAAACTAGGGCCACATCATGGCCACCGAAACCAAATGAATTATTCAGCGCTGCGATATCGCCTGCGGGTAGCGGCCGCGGCACACCGGCCACGATGTCGAGATTGATTTGCGGATCTAGATTATGCAGATTGGCTGTCGGCGGCACGAGCCGATCGCGTAGCGCGAGCACCGTGAAGATGGATTCAACGGCCCCGGCACCACCGAGTAGATGTCCCGTCATGGATTTAGTTCCGGTGACCGCAACATTTTCGGTATGCGAACCAAGAGCACCCACGATCGCGGTGCTTTCGGCGATATCACCTTGGGGGGTCGACGTGGCATGAGCGTTAACGTGCACGATGTCACTGGCGCTAAGGCCGGCATCACTAAGTGCTTCGGCGATCGCCCGGGTGGCCCCGCGGCCCTCGGGATCCGGCTGGGCGATGTGGTGACCATCCGAAGTGAGCCCGGAGCCGCCATAGACTCCGTAGATCTTCGCTCCGCGCGCGGCAGCGAACTCTGCCGACTCAAGAACCATGATGCCCGCACCTTCACCCATCACGAAGCCGTCGCGATCAATGTCATAAGGGCGGGAGGCGGCCGCTGGATCGTCATTGCGGGTCGACAGTGCTCGCATAGCGGCGAAGCCGGCCATGGTGATGGGATGGATAACGGCTTCGGTACCGCCCGCCACCACGACATCGGCCCGGCCCTGTTGGATCATCCGCGCCGCATAGGAAACGGCTTCGGCCCCAGAGGCGCAGGCGCTTACCGGGGTATGCACTCCGGCCCGCGCCCCGATTTCTAGGCCCACGTGGGCCGCCGAGCCATTGGGCATGATCATCGTGACCATATGCGGTGAAATTCGTGATGCGCCGCGTTCAAGCAGGACGTCGTAGGAGTTGATCAGGGAGATCAGGCCACCCATGCCGGTTGCCACTACCGCGCCGAGGCGGTCGGGGTCGATCTCGGGTGCACCAGCATCCGCCCAGGCTTCGCGCGCGGCAACAATCGCGGCCTGCTGCGAGCGATCAAGTTTTCGGGCTTCATGCGGGGCCAGGCAACTTGCCGGGTCGATGGCCATAATGCCGGCGATTTTCGATGGTTGATCGTGGGTCCAAGGCTCGTCAATTAGGACAATGCCCGGTTTGCCGGCAAGGATCGCGCGCCAGGTGGTCTCAACATCGCCGCCAACAGGGGTGGTCATCCCGAGGCCGGTGATGACTACTTGACGGGTCATGGTTGGTCTCCTCGCTTAGGTATAGGTATAGGTACAGGTACAGGTAATAGGTACAGGTGCCGGGCTCTGCTAATCGGCGCGCCGCGGGGCGGCAGCTGGCTACCCCGCGGCACCGCGACTAGGAGTTGCTTGAAATGAAGTTGACAGCGTCGCCGACGGTCTTGAGGTTCTTAACCTCGCTGTCGGGAATTTTCACGCCCCACTTGTCTTCGGCAGCGATGACAACCTCGACCATTGAGAGTGAATCGATATCAAGGTCATCAATGAATGACTTGTCGAGTTGAACATCGGCAACCGGGACTCCGGCTACTTCGTTCACGATGGCGGCAAGGCCCTCGAGGATTTGCTGGCTCATGTAGTTCCCTTCATGTTGGTGGTGCCTTCTTGTTAACTGGGTGTTATCTGGGTGCTATTCGGCAGGTAAAACTAGGGGAGGAGGACAACCTGCGCTGCGTAGGCTAAGCCAGCGCCAAACCCGATCAATAGTGCTGCGCCGCCGCTTGGGATCTCACCGGCGGTCAGCATTCTATCCATCGCTAGGGGTATTGAAGCCGCCGATGTATTGCCGGTGTAGGCGATATCGCGGGCAATAGGCAAGTTGGCGGGCAGCTTCAGGGCCTTGGCCAGGGCGTCGGTGATGCGCATATTCGCTTGGTGCGGGATAAAGGCAGCAAGATCTGTAAGTTCGACACCGGCGGCGGCAAGTGCCCGCATCGCCACCTTGGGCATTTCGCTGACGGCCCAGCGAAAGACCTGCTGGCCTTGCATTGCCAATGCGGGGAACATCTCGCCACCGTTATTTCGGTAGTCGATTAAGGATTGGGTCATTGTTATTGCATCTTTTTGCGCACCGTCGGATCCCCAGATGGTCGGGCCGATGGCCGGGTGATCCGATGGCCCGATAACGACGGCACCGGCGCCGTCGGCAAAAATGAATGCGCTACCGCGATCACTTGGGTTCACCCAGTCGGATAGTTTCTCCACCCCGATGACGATGACGTATTTGGCTGTGCCGCCACAAATCAGATCATTGGCAATCCCGACGCCGTAGCAAAAGCCGGCGCAGGCCGCGGCAATATCCAATGCGCCGGCGTTGATCGCGCCGATGCGGTAGGCGATCTCGGCCGCCGCCGCCGGTGTCGGATAGGGGTGGGTGACGTTGGCGGTGAGGATCATGCCTATCTCACTTGGCGCGACCCCGGATCTACTTAATGCGAGGGCGGCGGCTGCGGTTCCCATATCGACAACTGATTCATCAGGGGCGGCATAGCGACGTTCGATAATGCCCGAACGCTCACGGATCCACTCATCGGAGGAGTCAATGTGCTCGCAGATTTCGGCGTTCGTGACAATTCGTTCGGGTCGGTAACTGCCGACGGCCATGATTTTTGCGTACTTGGCCCCGGTGGTCGGGGTGATCACCGCGGTCATCCGGTGGCCTCTTGAGCAACCGGATGCAAGCGGACCAACGGTTGGCCCGGTGAGACCGGATCACCGTCATGGACCAACCACTCAACGACCACCCCACCATGGGGGGCCAGAACATCGGTGCGATCGCGCAAGGTGTCAACGAGTCCGATAACTGCGCCGGGAGCCAGCGCATCACCGACCGGGGTGTGCAGTAATTGCTTGAACGTACCTTTGACGGGGGCGATGAGTAGGCGCCAGGTCGGCTGGGCACTGATCGCGGAAACCGTGCCATGCTCAGCGATTATCGCCCAGGCGGCATCAAGGTCGTCGGGAGTTTTCACGGCCAGGGTTTGCACACCGGGCAAAGCGCGCTTTATCAAGCCGGTCAAGGTACCGGCCGGTGGGATCTCAATAACCGCGGTGACCCCTAAGTCGCCCATTGTCTCCATACACAGATCCCAACGCACCGGGTTGCTTACCTGCGAGACCAACCTGCGGAGAACCTCGCGGCCATCATGAATCACTTGACCATCGGCATTGGAGAGTAATTTCAGCCTGGGGTCGTGGGTGGAAATCGATTTCGCATAACTTCCAAGTAGCGCGACCGCCGGAGCCATATGGGCGGTGTGGAATGCCCCCGCGACCTCGAGGGGTCGGATGCGGGCGCCCTCGGGGGCATCATCGGTGAAGTCAGCAAGTTGTGCCATGGTGCCGGCCACGACAATCTGTCCTGAACCATTGAGATTGGAGCTGTTGATATTGGCCGGAGTAAGGCCATGCTCATTAGCTTTTGCGAGAACTTCTTCGGGGTCGCCACCAAGTACCGCGCTCATCCCGGTTTCGGTGCTGGCCGCCGCCGCCGCCATCGCCTTACCGCGCTCGCGGACGAAAACCATGGCCTGCTCGGCGGACAGCACTCCGGCCCCGACCGCGGCGGTTATCTCACCGACCGAATGCCCGGCACCGGCACCGATCTGGGTGAATCCGGTAGCTGGGTGCGGGAACAAACTGAGCAAGGTGACTAAGCCGGCGCCCACTATGAGCGGCTGGGCAATGGCGGTGTCGCGGATGGTGTCGGCATCGGAGGTAGTGCCGTGGGCGATTAAGTCAACCCCGCTGACCGCACTGAGCCACTCCAGTCGCTCGCGCACCCCGGGGGCTTGGAGCCAAGGACTTAAGAACCCGGGGGTTTGGGCGCCTTGACCGGGGGCGACGACTACTAGCACGGGCACAGCCTTCCGCTAATTCGGTGACTTTCGCGCTGTTGGCCGCGCCAATGTCTAAGGCCAAACTTTGTAGGAATCCTACAAGAGTCGCCCCAGTGTCAGCCCCAGCCTAATTGTGTAGGAACCCCGGTTATCAGTGGGGCTGAAGCCGGTCAGGTCGGCAATTCGCCGAAGCCGGTAACGCACCGTATTGGGGTGAATGAACAAGGCCCGGGCGGTGGCTTCCAGGGAGGTGGTCTGTTCGAGGTAGCTACTTGCGGTGGCCAGCAGAGCCGGATCGGCCGCCAGTGGGGTGTAGATCGCCCGGATCAGCTCGGCCGCGGCGGCCAAGTCACCGGCCAAGGCCCGCTCCGGTAGCAGCTCCATGGTGGCAATCGGGCGCGGGGCATCGGCCCAGCCGGGGGCCGCCCGGAGCCCAGAGAGTGCGGCCCGGGCGGCTTCGGGTACCTCGCCAAAAGTGCGCACCGGATCACTGAAGACCACCGGTCCCACCCCAAAATGTGGCGCGAGCAGCCGGGCGGCTTTGGTCGGATCCGGAAGTTGCCCGGCCACCGCCAACAAGGTGGTGCCGTGGGTGCCGGTTAGTAGGTCAATGCGGTACGACTCGGCGGCCCGGCGCAGCACTTCGAGTGAGCTTTGGGGATCAGTGGCTGGTGCCGGTCCCGCGATCACCACCATTGAGGTATCGCCGGACCAGCCGAGTGCGGTGATGCGCCCCAACACCGATTCATCTAGTTCATCGCGCAGCAAGGAGTCGATAACCAGGGCTTCGAGCCGGGCATCCCAAGCACCCCGGGCCTCGGCCGCCCGCGCGTAAACCTCAGCTGCCGAAAACGCGATTTCGCGGGAGTAGCGCAAGATCGCCTCCCGAAGCGCTGGGCGGTCTTCGGGGGGCACAATTTCATCGACGGCAGATTCGACCACCGCGATGGTCGTCCGCACCAGGGCGACTGTTTGCTCAAGTGAGATAACGCGGGCTAACTCGCGCGGAGCCGCGCCGAACACATTGGTGGTGAGTGCGGGTTGGCTGGTCGGGTTGTCGAGCCAGGTGATGAATGCGGTGATCCCGGCTTGGGCAACCGAGGCAACCCAGGTGCGCTCTTGGGCACCTAGGCCCTGGTACCAGGGCAAGCCTTCTTCCATGAGCGCGGTGGCGGCCGTGGTCAGTGAACTGGTGGCCTCGGTGAGGCGCGGTGTGATTTTTGATGCGGGCGACATCCGCTCCTGCCTGCGCTAACCGATGGAGATGCCGACAAGGCGGCCGACGAAGAAGGTAATAAGGGCCGCCCCCGCACCCCAGCCAAATTGGCGAAGCGCCGAGAAAACTACGCCGCGTCCGGAGAGTCGCCCTACCACGCCCCCGACCACTAACAACGCGATAACCGCCAACGCGATTGCTAGATAAAGCGGTGTCGTTGTCGAGGCGCCGGGCGCGGTGAAGAACAGATAAGGAATTACAACCACGCAGGCGCCGACGGCAAATGCGATGAAACTCGATAGTGCGACTTTGATCGGGGAGCCCAGTTCATTTGGATTTAGGCCAAGTTCCTCGCGAGCAAGAGTGTCGAGGGCGCGCTCGGGATTGGCCATGAGCTGTGCTGCGGTAGCAGCGGCGGTTTCCTTAGTCAGACCCTTTGCCCGGTAGATGAGTTCAAGTTCGCGCTGCTCCTCTTCGGGCTTATCTCGGAGCTCACTTGCTTCCATGGCAATCTCGCGCCGGAAGAGATCACGCTGACTGGCAACGCTGACGTACTCACCAGCGGCCATTGAGAAGGCCCCAGCCAGCAGGCCGGCCAAGCCGGCGAACAAAATCGTGCTGTTGTTGGGAGCGGCGCCGGCGAAGCCCATGACCAGCGCGGTGTTTGAGACAAGACCGTCGCTGATGCCAAAGACCGCAGCCCGGGTGGCACCGGATCGATCACCGCGGTGCCAGGTTTCGGCGAAATCAGGCATACCGGGGGTGAACTCTGGGACACCGGCACCGCGCATGGCGCGAAAGCGCTCCGCGTGCTCACGTTCATCAGCAGGCATCGTCGAAAGAGCTTCGGGCTCGTCGTCATACATGCCGGCGTCATCGCCCTCGGCTTGCTCCAGATGCGCGAGCACACCATCGAGTCCGGCTGCCCGGGCACGCTTGATCAACCGAGCGTCGTTGGCATCCAAGGAGGTAGGGGCCGGCGGAACCTCGACCCCATACTCTTCGAGCTTGGCAATCCAATGCGCTGCGTGCTCATCTTCGACGCCGGCTAATTCGATGAGCGCCTCACGGCGGTCACCGGTCACTGTTTCGGCCAAGGCGCGATACAACAGCGAGGCTTTGCGCTCAGCATCGAGATAACTTAAGAAACGTTTTGGATCGTTCGTCATCCCGAGCCCTCCGTGCTGCCCGCATCGGCCGCAGCCGGATCGTGCAGCTGGTAGCGGTCGATTGCCTCGCGGACCCGCGCCGGGTCGATCTCACCGCGCTTGGCGAGCATGGCAAGTGTCTGCGTCGTGATCGACTCAGCATCAACCAGGAAATGTCGTCGTAACGCCCCGCGGGTATCAGACATGCCCCAGCCATCGGTGCCAAGTGAGATGAAATCGGTGGGCACCCAGTCACTGATTTGGTCTTGGACAGCGCGCATCCAATCGGAGACTGCTACCACCGGGCCGGGCCGCCCACTCAGGCACTTGGTTACGTACGCCTGCCGCGGCTCGTCGTCAGGTTGCAACAGGTTGTGCCTGTCGACCGCAAGGCCATCGCGCCGCAGCTCATTCCAAGAGGTCACCGACCACACATCGGCCTGCACCCCCCAATGATCACGGAGCAACTCTTGGGCCTTTAACGCCCAGTTAACCCCAACCCCGCTGGCCAGTAACTGCGCTTGCACACCGGCACCGGTGGCGGGGCTGACAAGATGCATACCGCGCAAGATGCCTTCGACGTCAACGCCTTCGGGCTCAGCGGGTTGCGGATAAGGCTCGTTGTAGACGGTCAGGTAGTAGTAGATGTTCTCTGGGTCTGGACCGAACATTCGGCGTAGACCATCCTTGAAGACATGCCCAATTTCGTAACCGAAGGCTAGGTCGTAGGCAACTACTCCTGGATTGGTGCTCGCTAGTAGTAGCGAGTGCCCATCTTCATGTTGGAGGCCCTCGCCATTAAGGGTGGTGCGGCCGGCAGTTGCGCCGAGGACAAAGCCCCTAGCCATTTGATCCATTGCCGCCCAAAAGGCATCACCGGTGCGCTGGAAGCCAAACATGGAATAGAAAATGTAAATCGGAATCATCGGTTCGTTTTGCGTTGAGTACGAGGTGCCGACGGCTGTGAATGATGCGACGGAGCCAGCTTCGTTGATCCCCTCGTGCAATATCTGCCCCGAGGTCGACTCCTTGTAGGAGAGCATCAACTCGCGGTCAACCGAAATGTACTGCTGCCCATGCGGTGAATAGATCTTGGCAGTAGCGAAGAGGGAGTCCATCCCAAAGGTGCGGGCTTCATCAGGGATGATCGGCACCAGTCGGTGCCCGATGTTCTCATCCTTCAGCAGATCTTTAACCAAGCGCACGAATGCCATGGTGGTGGCGATGGCTTGCTTGCCGGAGCCGCGTTTTACGACCTCATAGGCTTCATCGCCGGGTAGTTCAAGGACTTTCGCGACGGTGCGACGCGTTGGTATCGAACCACCGAGTTTCCGCCGGGTTTCGACCATGTACTGCATGGCTTCATCCTCGGGGCCGGGGTGGTAGTACGGCGGCAGGTACGGGTCCATCGCGCTATCGGGAATCGGGATATGCAACCGGTCGCGAAAGACGAGTAGATCCTCCAGGGTCAGTTTCTTCATCTGGTGGGTTGAGTTACGACCCTCGAAATGCGATCCGAGGGTCCAGCCCTTGATGGTTTTGGCCAAAATAACGGTCGGCTGCCCCTTGGTCTTGGCGGCGGCCTCATAGGCCGCATACATCTTGCGGTAGTCATGGCCGCCGCGTTGCAAGGCCCAGATCTCATCATCGGTCAATGACTCAACAAGCTTCGCGGTGCGCGGGTCGCGGCCGAAGAAATGCTCGCGGATAAATGCACCGTCCTCTGACTTGTAGGTCTGGAAGTCACCATCTGGGGTGGCGTTCATCAAGTTGACGAGGGCGCCGTCGCGGTCTGCGGCGAGGAGGTCATCCCACTTTCGGCCCCAGACGACTTTGATGACGTTCCAGCCGGCGCCCCGGAACAAACTCTCGAGTTCTTGAATTACTTTCCCGTTGCCGCGCACCGGACCATCAAGACGCTGCAGATTGCAGTTGACCACGAAGATCAAATTATCGAGTTCCTCGCGCGCTGCTAACCCAATTGCGCCTACTGATTCAACCTCGTCCATCTCGCCGTCACCTAAGAACGCCCAGACTTTCTGCTCGGAAGCATCCTTGATCCCCCGATCAGTGAGGTACTTGTTGAAGCGGGCCTGATAGATCGCATTGAGTGGGCCAAGACCCATTGACACGGTCGGAAACTGCCAAAACCAAGGCATGAGTCGCGGATGCGGATACGAGGGCAACCCACCTGAGTGATGTGAGACTTCCTGGCGGAATCCGTCGAGTTGATCCTCGGTTAGGCGGCCTTCTAGGTAGGCCCGGGCGTAGACCCCGGGGGAGGCATGGCCTTGGAAGAAGACCTGATCGCCACCGGATGGATGATCTGGGCCGCGGAAAAAGTGGTTGAAGCCGACTTCGTACAAAGTAGCTGATGAGGCATAACTTGAGATGTGGCCGCCGACGCCGATACCCGGGCGTTGGGCGCGGTGCACCATGATGGCGGCGTTCCAGCGGATGTAGGCGCGAATTTGCCGCTCGATGACTTCGTCACCGGGAAACCAAGGTTCACGCTCGGGTGCGATTGAGTTGATGTAGTCGGTACTGCGCAGGCTTGGCACTCCGACATTTCGTTCGGCGGCGCGGCGCAGCAGCGACAGCATCAAATAGCGGGCGCGGTAGTTACCGGAGTTGTCGACCAGATTATCGAAGGATTCAACCCACTCTGCGGTTTCGTCTGGGTCCACATCGACGTATTGGGTTGGCAGTCCGCTCGCGAGGAGCGGGTCACGATCGCGCGCGGGGGCCACGTAGTGCACCCTTTCGTCGGTCGGCTACCGGGATCGCCGGTGGCCGGAGCGAATACTTAGCGGGCACTGGTGGTGCCCGGGACATTGTCTCGTATTCGCGCCGCACGGGGGTCAGGTGGGGGTTTTCTTGGGGTATTCGGGCACACTGCTTGCAATCGGGCCGTGAGTCCGCTGGACTACGGGCGTGGATTTCTAAGACTATTGTTTCAAACAGGTCACCTGACCTGGCCAGCACCGGGTAGAACTGCGCTAACAGTTACCGCAGTCCGACACAGAAAGAGGGGTTCTTGGTGACCGCCGCAGCGGACCGTGACGAGGCTCGAAAGCGAGCAACACGTCTGGGACTTGATCTTGGTATGACGATTCAAGAGCTTGGGTACGACAGCGATGTCGATGAGGAACTGCGCGCCGGAATCGAGGACGTCATTGGCGGCGACCTAGTTGACGAGGATTACGACGATGTCGTAGACGTAGTGATCATGTGGTGGCGCGATGAGGATGGTGACCTTGTCGACGGCTTGGTTGATGCCATCGGACCCCTGACCGATCACGGCGTGGTTTGGCTTTTGACGCCAAAGCCGGGCCGCGATGGCCACATCGAAGCTGAGGATATTGCCGATGCGGCCCCGACCGCCGGCCTGCAGCAGACCAGCACCATCAGTGCCGGCGCCAATTGGCAGGGCACCAGATTGGTGGCCCCCCGCGCCAAGAGGTGACATTGGCGGCGGTTTAACGGGGGTGGCCTTGGTGGGCCCAGCCGGACTCGAACCGACGACATCCTCGGTGTAAACGAGGCGCTCTACCAACTGAGCTATGGGCCCGGAGTGAGGCTACCGATTGCTGCGTCGGGCCACCTGGTGCGGGTAGCCTGAGGGGGTGTCGCAGCCAACTTTCCGGGAAGTCGTCTCAGTCCTGGACCTGGCATACCCACCCGCATTGGCCGCGGACTGGGATGCGGTCGGCCCCGTGTGCGGTGACCTTGATGCGACCGCCTGCTCGGTGCTGTTCGCGGTCGACCCCGTCATGGAAGTTGTTGACGAAGCCCTGCTGGCCCAGGTCGACCTAATCGTCACCCATCACCCGCTCTTCTTGGCCGGGGTGCACTCGGTAGCAGCGACCACGGCCAAAGGCAAGATCGTGCAGACGTTGATTAGCCATGGCATCGGGCTATTTTGTGCGCATACCAATGCCGATCATGCCAACCCGGGCGTTTCCGATGCGCTAGCGGCGAAGCTCGGGGTCGCGGACCTGCGTCCCTTGGTGCCGACTCTGGTGGCGACTACTTTCGGGGAACCAGCAACTGGTACGGGGCGGGTCGGTGAGTTACCGGAGACCTTGACCTTGGAGCAGTTCGCCGAGTCGGTGGCCGCCGCCTTGCCAGCGACCAAGCACGGGGTGCGGGTGGCCGGTGACCTACAGACCCCGGTACGAACCGTGGCGGTCTGCGGGGGCGCCGGCGATGGGTTCTTGGCCGATGCGGCCTTGGCCGCTGATGTTTATGTCACCTCGGATTTGCGCCACCACCGGGCCTTGGAGCATTTAGCCGAGGGTGGCTGCGCGCTAATTGACATCGCGCACTGGGCGGGTGAATGGCCATGGCTGGAGCAGGCGGCGGGTGCGCTGGTCGCCGGGCTGGGTAGCCAGGGCAGTAGCGTTCGCACCATCGTCTCGCAGCTGCCGACCGATCCATGGACGGCACGGGTACTGCCGGCGCCATCACAAGGGAGCAAGTCCTGAACGCTGAACCGGTAAGCCAACTGCGGTTACTTGAATTACAGGACCGCGATACCCACTTGGCGCAAATCGACCACCGGGTGCGGACGTTGCCCGAAGCGACCCGGCTGGCTGAATTAACCGCCAGGTTAATCCGGGTCCGTGACGAAATTACCGCCGCCGAAACCATCGCCGGTGACCTGCGCCTTGACCAAGCGCGCGCCGATGCCGACGTCGAGCAAGTACGCGAGCGATCTAGACGCGATCAGGAGCTTTTAGATGCCGGCACCATCAATGACTCAAAGCAGTTGCAGAGCCTGCAACATGAACTCGGGTCACTGGCCCGTCGTCAACTCGAACTCGAAGACGTTGAACTTGAGGTAATGGAGCGGGTAGAAGGTGCCAATGCTGCGGTACGTCACTTAACAGGTGAACGGGATCAATTGGAGATAGATCAGGCCGAGGCGACGGCGGTGCTAGCGAATTTAATGGCGGGTATTACTGCTGAACGCGAGGCCACGGCGGCTGAGCGCGATTTGATTAAGTCCGAGATACCTGATGACCTGCTCGCGTTATACGAAAAAATTAGAGTCGATCATGACGGGGTGGGGGCAGCTCGCCTTTATCGAGGCCAATGCGAGGGCTGTCGAATGCAATTGCCACCGAGTGAAATCCAGGCCCTTCGAGATGCGGCGCCAAATGCGGTGCTTCGATGTGAGGAATGCCGCCGGATCCTAATCCGCACTCCCGAATCAGGCTTGTGAGCGCCGCGGATCGATGACTCGTTCACTGATTGTCGAAGCCGATGGGGGTTCGCGCGGTAATCCAGGCCCCGCCGCATTCGGCACGGTGGTGCGTGATGCAATTTCCGGCTCGATCCTTGCTGAAGTTGCCGAGTACCTTGGTGTAGCGACCAACAACGTTGCCGAATACCGCGGAGCCATCCGCGGCCTCGAGCAGGCATTCGCCCTCGACCCGGATGCGGCTATCGAAGTTCGCCTGGATTCGAAGTTGATCGTCGAGCAGATGTCCGGGCGTTGGAAGATCAAGCACCCGGATATGCGGGAGCTGGCCCTTGCAGCCCGGGATATTTTCCCGCCGGGGCAGGTGACCTACGTGTGGGTGCCGCGGGCCCAAAACGTGGTGGCAGATGCCTTGGTGAATGAAGTTCTCGATCTGGCACTCGCTGGTGGGCCGACGGAGATCTTTCGGCTGGCCGGTGAGCTGCCGGCCGACCTTGATGTGAGCGACGTAGTGGGCGGCGCCCAGGAGGCCCATGCGCGGGCCGTGGTGGAAAAGGCTCGACCGGCTAATCGAATGGTGGGCTGGACTGATTTAGGGCCGCCGACTATTACCGTATTGGCCCGGCATGGGGCAACTGCCTTCAGCTTGGAGAAGCGATTCAGCGGACCAGGTGGGCAAGATCTGCCACTGGCACCAATCGGGGTACTGCAGGGGCAGGCGTTGGCCGATGAGCTCGCCGAGCGCGGGGGGATCGATTTGATCATCGCCTCGCCCTTGCTGCGCGCACAACAGACCGCGCAACTTGTGGCCAAGGCCACCGGTCTGGAAATCAAGACCGAAGCGGACTTTGCCGAGTGCGCCTTTGGCGAGTGGGACGGTCTGACTTTCGCAGAAGTGCAGGCGGGCTGGCCCGACCTGGTCGAGGAGTGGCTTCGGTCCACGGCGGTGGCGCCACCTGGTGGCGAGTCACTTGATGAGGTTAAATACCGAGTCGATCGTGGCCGGCGCCGGTTGATCGACGAATTTGCCGGCCAACGATTGGCCGTCATCGCCCACGTGACCCCGATCAAAATCATGGTTGGGATCGCCGTCGACGCGGCCCTTGACAGCGTCTTTCGCATGGAGCTCTCGCCTTGCTCCATCACAACCTTGGCCTGGTTCCCCGACGGCAATGCCTCAATGTTTAGCTTTTCGGAGTCGGGGCACCTGCGCAACGTTCGCTCGCCGGACGGCACCTAGGCACAGTCAAGAGATAAGTTCAGATCTCGCGGACGATGATGTCCAAAGTCGCCGCCCGCTCGACCTTGGCGGGTTCGATTAGTTCACAGTGAAAGCCCACCTCGGTGATTGCGGCAATTAGCGCATTGATGCTCTTAGGCACGGACCCAGATTGCACCAGGGCGCGAACAAGGCGCCCCTTGGTGGCCTTGTTGTGGTGGCTGACAACCGATCGCTTACCACTTCTTTCGAGCAGCACGCGACCGACCACGGCGCGCTGGGCTGCCGCTGGCGGGATTGGTCCGAGTGCGACATAGGTGCCTGAACGCAGATCGAGGATGACGCCGGGTTCGGTGTCGAGTGCAGAACTAAGCAACTCGCGCCAGTACAGCGCAAGGGCGCCAATCTTCGGCAGGGTCGCATCGCCACTTAACCGATAGGCTGGGATCAGATCACTTGGCCGCAGGAACCCAAATAGCGCGGAGGCGATGACCACGCGCTGATCCAGGCGCCGCCGCTGTGCGGAGGTCATCGATGGTGCATCGAGTGCTTCGTAAAGCACGCCGGTGTAAACCTCGATCGCCGGCCCGGCCGGTGCCTTGGTCAGCAGCGAATTAAGACGAACCTCATCTTGCTGGGTCGGCCCCAGGCCGAGCACCTTCGCGGCACCGCGCGGGTCCTTGGCGCACATGGTCATCAGGGCTTTGAGCACTTTGCTCCGGGCTGGGTCTAATTGCGGGAAGGACAAGCTCGCCGGCTGCATCGGCTGACCACGGGTGGGACCAGTTTTGCCCTCACTTGGTGGGAGCACAATGAGCACATGGTGACGTTAGCGCAGGGGTGGGCCCCACGGTTAAGGGCTGCGGTGATTCTCAAAGCCGTGTTGGCACTCGGCGCAGCGGCGCTGGTGGGAGCTTGCTCGGCCCCAGCCGTCGATAGCAGCTGCGAGCTTTCAGGGGCCCTTGACGAAATTGGCCACATCGTTTCAGAGTCTGGACTGGTAATGGACTCGGTTGAGGTAGCGGTATGCGCTGACTCCTGGACTTATGTGGTGGCCACCATCAGCGGCTCACCCAGTGGGCCGACTTCAGATCCTTTTTTGTTTCGCGAGGACGCCGACATGGTGGTCTTGGTGGCTCCGGAGACCGCCTGCGAGAACGTGGCGGGTAACCCCGAGGGGTTGCCCGTGGTTCCTGAGCAATTACGTGCTCAAGTGTGCGTGAGTTAAGCGAGACCTTGCCGGCACCAGCACTTCGCTGGGTGCGCACCGACGCACCAAGGTTTTCACCAAGGCAAGGGTCACCTTCCCCGGGGTAACCGACCAAACCAACAAGACCTTCGATCTCGGCTAGCCGGTCGCGTAGTGTTAGGGCGACGAGTTGGCCGGGTGATCGCGGCGTGAGCAATCACGTCGAGGAAAGTCCGGACTCCTTAGGGCAAGGTGGTGGGTAACGCCCACCCGGGGCAACCCGCGGGAAAGTGCCACAGAAAACAGACCGCCAGGAGCAATCCTGGTAAGGGTGAAACGGTGGTGTAAGAGACCACCAGCACATGGGGTGACCCATGTGGCTTGGTAAACCCCACCTGGAGCAAGGTCAAGAGGGCCGAAAGGCCTGTGCAGACGAGCGGCCCGTTCAATGTCTGCAGGTAGACCGCACCAGGCTGTCGGTAACGGCAGTCGCAGATGGATGATCACCGAATCGGTCGCCGCAAGGCGATTGAGGAACAGAATCCGGCTTACAGGCCAACTCGTCCCTTTTCATTTCACTTGATCGCGCTTCGGGGCAACTCGGCGATATCGGCATTCGGGTCGATTTTCAATTCGCGCACTAGCGCCTGCAACTTCAAGCTTGCGGCCGCGGCCGCTGGGCTAACGTCGGCCGCCAACTCCAAATCCTTGATCAGTCCGGCCAAGGTGGCGTCAGCGGCGGAAAATTCGTTTTGGCTTTCGAGTCGGGCGCGCTTGCCCTTAACCATCGGCGCGAGCGGCCCAAGCTCCAAGACATCCAAGACGCGATCCATCGGCAAACCGAGTTGCCCACTGACCACCAGCGCCTGACGAATCGCGAGTAGTGCTTCGGCCAGGGCATGATTTGAGACCAACTTCGCGCCGGCTGCGTCTTCAGCGCTGGCAAATTCAATATGGGCTTGGGAAAAAGTTGCAATAATTGGCCGGGCTCGGTCAATAGCCGTGGGTGCACCTCCGAGAATTACCGTTGCCACGCCATTGTCGATGGCCGGCACCGAGCCCATGACCGGGGCCTGTACGTAAATCACCTTGTTCGCGGTGAAGAAGGAATCAAGTCGTTTTGCCTCGCTGGGTGCGATGGTGCTGGTATTCAGTACCAAGGCATCGGGTCCCAAATTCGGTTGCACTAGTTCGCTAACCTCAATGCAGGCTTTTCCGTCGTACAGGCTCAAGACCACGGCCGTTGCGCCCGTTAATGCCACAGCAAGCCTGGCCTTCGAGTCAGAATCAAGGCGGCCACCTCGGTTCCACCTCGTGACCTCAAATCCCGCGCCGGCGATCTTGTTGGCTAGCGCAGTACCCATTCGCCCTTGGCCAAGGACAGCAATACGAGTATCTGCGCTTCGTGTCGAAATTTGTGGCTGAAGATTCATTGGCGGTTGCACACCCCTCAGGTCGGCTAACTAGGTCCTTAATTTTGGTGGCAAGCCGATTTTACTCGGGAATAGTTATCTGCACTCTTAGGCCGCCCAGTGGGCTGTCAAGGAGTTCTAACCGGCCGCCGTGGGCCCCAATCACCGCGCCCATGATGCTCATGCCTAAGCCAAAGCCACCGCTGGACGTTGAGGGGGTCTCAACTAAGCGGGTAAAACGTTGCAGCACCGCTGCACGTTGAGCCACCGGTATCCCCGGGCCAGCATCATCGACTTGCAAGACGGTTTGGCCTTCATGCTGGTACAGGTGGATGTCAACCGGAGAGTCAGCCGGGGTATGCCGAGAGATATTCTGCACCAGATTAGAGACCAATTGGCGCCACGCATCGGGCTCACCGCGAATCAAAGATGTTTCTAGGTCTAAGACGATGCGCCGGTTCGGGTTAAGTGCGGTGAGATCCGCGAAGAAATCCTGAACGATTCGTGCGAGGTCAAATACCTGGAAGGCTTGCGGGGCGAGGGCATCCATTTTCTCCAGCACCAAGAGTTGGGTAACCAATCCTTCAAGTCGGTGGCTCTCGGTTGCGATACGAGCAAGGGCGCGGGCCTGCAGGTCAGAGGCGTTGGGGCTTTCATTCTGCAGTAGTTCGACGTATCCGCGAATGACCGTCAGCGGCGTGCGGATCTCATGTGAGGCATTGGATACGAATTTTCGAAGTTGCCCTTCTGAGGCTTCGACGCGAGTGATCGAATCGGTTAATTCGCCGATCATCGTATTTAGTGCCGTTGACAGCTCACCAAGTTCGGTTCCGGGTTGAGCCGTCGGAACCCGGCGGCTGGTATCACCCAGGGCGATCGCCGTCGCAGATTCGACCATCGCATCAACCGGACGAAAGAATCGTCTGACGACCGCCCAGGAGGCGATGGCGCCGATAGCAGTGACTAGGGCAACACCGAGGCCAATCGAGATGGCAAGTTGCTTCAGGTTACTTTCGACGTCTGTCAATGGCGTAGCTGCCACCGCCAGCGCCCGGTTTGGGTCAGGTTGGCGGGCGATCACCCGATAGGTGATCGGCCCGGGGATGGTGATTGCCGATTGCTGGGCCTGCGCAATTTGCGCCGCCGTCAGGGTCGGAAATGGCAGTGGGTCCGAGCTGTAGCCAGCCTGCCGCAGGACGGTTATCGAGCCATCGCGATTCACTCGCCCGATCGCCATCTGAATAAATGCATCGGCCGGCGCAGGGCGCGGCCGATCGGACATCGCCTGAACCCGGGCATCTGCGACTGCATAACGTAGGCCGTTATCGATAGTTTGGTACTGAATACTTGAGGCGGTGAAATAGACGAATGCACCAAGAGCGGCAGTGGAAAAAAGAATGAGTAACGCGGTGAGAATCGTAATTCGAGATCTAAGACTCATGGTTACTTCTTAGCCGCGAGTAATTGGTACCCGACACCGCGCACTGTTCTGATGGTCGCCGAACCACCTAGTTTCTTGCGCAGATAAGAGATATAGGTCTCCAGAACCGTGGTTTCGGTACCCGCATCAAACCCCCAGATCTGGCGCAATAGTTGGTCCTTTGTCATCACTCGGTTGGTGTTTTCCATGAGTGTTTGCAGGAGGCGAAACTCGGTGGCGGAAAGATCCAACGCCTGCTCACCGCAACTTGCCTCGTGGGTATCGGCATCGAGTTTCAAGGCCCCAACAGTGATCAGGGCTGATTGTTGTTCATCCAAGGATCTGCGCAAAACCGCGGCAACGCGCAAGGTCAGCTCCTCGATCCCGAAAGGCTTCTTAACGAAATCATCGGCCCCGAGCTTGAACCCAGCATTGGTGTCATCGCGGTCCTGTCGAGCGGTGAGGATGATGACCGGGGTGGTGTCGCCCGCCGCGCGCATTCGTGTCAACACCTCATAGCCGTCCATCTTCGGCATATTGATATCAAGCACGACGAGGGCGACGGGGGATTCGCGAAGCGCATTTAATGCCTGCATGCCATGGGAGGCCGAGCGGGTCTGGTACCCAGCGAGCCGTAGGGCGTCGCAGATCAGGTCATTGACATTGGGCTCGTCGTCAACGACCAAGATGGTTGCGGTCATTGATCCTCCCCGAGTCAAAGTGTTCATCAGTTCGCTGCTGGCAATGCGTGATAACTGTACGGCGGCCGACCCAATAACGGGTCGGCCGCCGGATTGCTCAGTAACTTAACTGGCTGGTTGTGGTGCGGTTTGGGTACCACGGCCACCAGCTGAGCGCTCTGGGTGCGCAGCCTTGATGGCATCGGCCTGTGCCTGAGTGATCGTTCCGTTGGCTACGAGCGCAGCAAGTGGTCCACCACGAGTACCCGTGGCCGCAGCACCGCGGGCGCTGGCTTCGGGGCGTGCGGGCCGAGCGGCCTTGATGGCATCGGCCTGTGCCTGCGTCAAGGTGCCTTTGCCAACGAGATCACTAAGCACGGCCGCCTCGATAACGGCGCAGTCCGGCTTGGTGCCGGTCGCTTCAGCCGCTTCCTTGGCCTCGTGCATCTCGTACCGGAACTCTTCTTTTTGCGCTTCGGTGATGGTGCCCGCCGTCACCAGCGCTGAGAGTGCGGCGCCTTTTGGTCCCTTGGCACCGGTGCCGCCCGTGTGGTCAGCGGCAAATGCGGTGCCGGCGCCAACGCCGACAACTAGTGCGAAAGCTCCCGCGGTGATCGCGGCGCGGGTGCCCCAAGTTGCAATGCGGTTCATTTCTATCTCCTTTGGTAGGGCTTCAATCGGTGAGGCCCTGGTCGGTTAAGGCAAGAGTGCCCCGCATATTTGTGCTACTCATTGGGCAAACATGTGGAATTCATGTGAATGAGATAAATCAGCCCTTGGCGGGGGGTAGAACAATGCGCCAGGCCACTACCTGCTCAGGGTCAAAGGTGACGACCGCACCGGAGCGCTTTCGCACGGTGGTCAAAGTCTCAAGGACTCCGACGAGTTCGGTAGGTCCGCTGGGTTCATGCAACCGCATGGTGACCCGCAGGCCAAGTTGGTCAGCACCTGGATGTGGTGCTTTCGGAGGCGTCGATGGCATGGTGCCCATTGTGGCGGGTGGCACCCGCGTAAACTCCCGCTGTGCCTGAAAAATTCCCGGAAGTTGACTTCGCCGACGTGCTCACGGCGAATGCGGAGTTCAGCAAGTCATTTGCTTTTGCCGGTCAGCCGGGTCGGGCCGAGCGGGGTCTGGCGATCGTGACCTGCATGGATTCGCGAATCAGCCCGCTAGCGGTCGTTGGGATGCAGGCAGGTGATGCGAAGATCCTGCGCAATGCCGGTGCCCGCGTGACCGAGGATGTGCTGCGCACCTTGGTGCTGGCCACCTACCTCTTAGGAGTTGACCGAATCTTGGTCATGCCGCATACCGACTGTCGAATGGCACAGGCCCAGGAGCCGGAAATTCACGCAACAATTGCTGAGCAATACGGGGTCGACACCCGCAGCCTTGAGTTTCGCACCGTGGTGGATCAGCGGGCGGCGCTGATCACGGACGTAACTCGGATCCGGTCATTTCCATTGATCCCGAGTACGGTTGCAGTTGCTGGCGCGATCTATGACGTTCGCACCGGATCCCTTGATCCGGTGGACTGCTAATCCGAGTTGGCTAACCAACCCAGCGCAGGTGGGTTAGGCAGACGTACGACTCCTTAACGCCGATTCCGGGGATTTCCACCGTGGTGCATTCAGGGGTCGAGGGCCGCGCCCACGGCGGGATACTGCCCCAGAACACTTCGACCTGATCGCGGGTTGGTGCATACATTGCGATGACCGTAGGCCGACTGAGCTCAAGTCGGTCAACGTCATCGCGGGTCAAGGTGGCCGTGCCCGTGACATTGTTGTATTTACCCCAAAGCTGCATGGCGGCAACCGCCGACAGCATGCGTTCTGGATCCGTCCAGATGCCAACCGTGTCGGTCGGCGAAGTGTTTTCGATGAGCCACTGCTCGGCTTTGATTTTTTCGCCCATGATTTGCTCGCCGCTGAAATCCACATAGGCCGCCCTGAATGGATATTGCCCGTAGATGCCGATCAGCCCGCGGCCGTTTTGGAGCAGTTGCATCCCGACCGCGGTGATGGATAGGGCAACTAGTACTGCAATGGCCGAGGGCAAATTTGCGCTTCGACGGGCGACTACCGCTGCGAAGAGGAAGGCCAGGCAGATGACCATTGCTATCAGGGCGCCTTGGGCGCGCCCAATTACCGCCTCCCACCTGCCACTCCACAGAACTAGCGGGATGGCAGCAAGGGGAATTAACAAGGTGATGGGCGGCAGGCGTCGACGCCTCAGCAGTGCAGCAGCGGCGAGTGCGAATGCGGCAAGTGAGCCGGGCCAGAGTTTTGCGACATAGTGTGGGGCTTCAAGCCAAGGGCCAGGCACGAGTGCGAAGTAGATCGCGGTGAAGGCGATATTGGCGCCGGCGATCACGACCGCGGTGATAGCCCAGTGGTTACCTCGGGTGGTGATGGCCGCGATTAACGAGACGATGAGTGCCGAAACAGGCACGAGTAAGGCGATGTCACTTGTCCAGATCAGTGGGTCGCTGATGAAGCTCGCGTAATCGAGGCGACCATTCCAGTCAAGGTACGTGGTCACCCAGTTTTTACCAGGAAAAAGCAGCAAGCCGAACCCGATGAAGACCAAAAAGGTAATGACGAAACCGACTACCGCTGCAACCAGATCATGGAATATCGTGCGCCAGCGCCCTACCGACGCCCGAAGGGTGCCAACGAGGCGAATACCGACCCAGATCGATAGTGCTAGGAATAAGGCATATGGGTTGAGCATCAGGAGCCAAGCGGCGATAACCCCAGATAACAGTGCGGGGAGCCAGCGCACCCGCGGCGTGCCAAATGCGCACCAGGCGGCGAGTGCGATGAACGTCATGGTGGCGGCAAGGATGGCGCCGGTGAGATAGGGGTTACCTGCATAGCTGAGCAGCATCGTGTTCAAGGCCGCGAAGAGGGCAACGATCGCAGCGAGCCCCCGGGTACTGCTTTGCCTGACCAGCCAATACAAGGATGCGACGAACAAGGTGATTAATAGAAACCGCCAGAGCATGAAGCCATTCCAAGGACCCAATACGGATACCAGTGCACGCACCGGCGCGATGAAGCCGAGTCTGGTCCAGTAGTAGGCCGGTTCGAGGGCCCGATCGGTAACTTCACTGCCGAAGATCGCAAGTGATGCGTAGAACTCGGAGTCGGGTGAGTTGAACCCGGCCCATTGCCGGGATCCGGATAAGAAGGCACTAAAGACCGAGATAGCGGCCACAATGGCAGCATCGAGGGCGAGGGGACGCACTCTTGAGCTAGTAGCAACCGTTGTTGTTGCTTGGCTCACGGCCTTAGCGTAGCCGGGGCTAAGTTCAGGAGCTGGCATCCTCGCTGCCGACCCCGTGGTGCACATGGAAGAGGTTTGTGGGGTCGTACTTCTTCTTGATGCGCAGTAATCGCGGGTAGTTGGTGCCCCAGAACTCCGATTGCCAATTCGGTTCGAAGTAGTTGCCTTCGTTCGAATAGGAGGCACCACCAGGAGTAGCCGCGGCGACAAATTCCATGGCTTTGTTAACACCATCAAATTGGCTTTGGGCGACGGCCATATCGGGTTCGTGGCCCGGTACGCCGACGTACTTGTACTGCACCCAATCACCCATCGTGACGAATGCGGCGTTATCGAACACCGCCGGATTCAACGAGGTCTCTCGATCGCGTTTTTCAGCTTCGCGATGCTCCCCGGCTAGCGCCTTATTCGTCTGGAGCAGTACCAAACTGGTCCGGGTCGCGTTGAATATCGCATCCGCAAGCACCTGCACCCGATCACCTTGCATTGACACCAAGGGCAGGCCGCGACCTTGGTAGCCACCCCAGTAAGCCCCAACCTCCACCGCATTCCCGGACCACCAGTAATAACCGGCAGGTGCACCTACTCGGTCATCCATGATGACGCCCTCGTTCTTGGTGGGGTCCCATTTGTCGACAAAGGGCTTGCTGCTGAAGTTCGCGTCGACCGTGTATTCCGCTGGCCTAGACCGCAGCTCGTCAAGCAGTGGTGCCCAGACCTCCTTGGCCTTGGAAATTGGCAGGTCCAAAAACGAGGTGCCGAGGTCGATCTTATTTTCGCCTTTGACGAAAGTGACCCCTTCGCCCCAGGCAGGGCTATTAAGTGAGGTTTCGATGAGTGTGAGGTATCGGCGGATGAGTTCGCGGTAGCCGGCGTCGGAGTTCGCTGTGATCGAACCAGATAGCCACCCCGCGGTGCTCGGCATTGGATGCGTGAGCAAGGTCATGCGGCTGACGACACCGAAGGTGCCCCCGCCCCCGCCCCGCATCGCCCAGAACAGATCCGCGTACTGGTACTTGTTCGCAACTCGGACTTTGCCGTCGGCGGTAATGACCTCAATTTCAAGCACCCCGGCGGCGCCACTGCCAAATCGTTTGGAATACGAGCCGAAGCCACCGCCGAGAGCGAAGCCACCGCAAGCACCGACGCTGGTGCATCCGCCACCTTGTACGTAGCGGCCAGCTTTGGTCACCGCCTGGTACGCCTCGAGCCAGCGGTTCCCAGCCGATACTGAAACCGCCTGCTCGGCGCGCAGTGAACCAGGCGCACCTGCTGGTCGAAAGCTCTTGTGAATGGTGATCTTTCGCATGTTATGCGTCCACACCAGCAATGAGCGCGGAGCAGATGACCGCCCGAAGTAGTCGTGCCCGGTGCCTTTGACGACGATCCTGACCTTGTTTTCGCGGGCGAAGTTAACCGCCGCGACGATATCCTGATTGCTTTCTACGGCTACGGCTTGGGTGCTTGCCGTCGACGTCCATGCCTTGAACATGCCGGTTGACTGCGTGGCGCCTGATTGTTCCTCTAGGTACCACGGGTTCTTCAGTCGGGCCGGGATGATCGCAGACTTAAGTGAACTCCAAGGCGTGACCGGCTGTACTAGCCGTCCACCCACCTGAGCGTTAAGGCGCGCCCACATGGCCTTGCTGGGCCAACTAGTTTTCGGTAGACCGGCAACGGCGGCTCGGCCGGGAAGAGCAGCAGCGCCGATGACTGCTGCCGCGGCGCCAAGGAATGTGCGACGGGTTAACCGGGTGAATTCCATGCGCGGCATTATACATTTAGTTGCACCGAACACGAGCGGTTGTTCAGGTGGCACTCAACTCGAATTAGTTGGCCCAAATCGCGGCGGTGCCTAAACTGATATTGAGCTTACGCGTTCCTGGACTAGTGATATTGATGGCGGCAATCCAATTGCTACTGCCACCGTCGCTCACCCTTGGGCCCGTTTGGCTGATTCCGGAAGAGGATGGGCAGTTTTCGAAGTGTCATATTTGAGTCTGCCGGTTGTTTGCTATTGGGTGGGATCGGGTTGTTGGCGGTAAATGTGTTGAGTTTCGGCTTGGTCTACTGGTGGATTGAGGGGGGCAAAGATCCGCGCAGCAGGCTCGGTTACCACCTGGGATTTCCTCGACTACATTTATCCGGCCTTCACGAATAACATTGTGTTCGGTCGGCGGTATCGCTGGTAACAGTCCTGGTTCCCGTCTCCCGGGCGATTAATCTGATTCCTGACCGATAGCGGTTGCGATCTTGCGGCAAGCTTCACCAAGGGCTTTGAACTCGGATTTGCTGAGCACATCTAGTACGTGGGCGCGCACACCGGTTACATGGGTTGGAGCCGAGTTAACCAGGGCCTGCCAACCGGCCTCGGTCAGAACCGCGAATGAGCCCCGGCGGTCCTCGGCGCATTCCACACGGGCTACTAAACCGGTGGCCTCCAGCCGGCCAACTTGGTGTGAGAGGCGGCTGCGGGAAGCCAACGTGGCCTCGGCCAATTCGCTCATACGAAGCCGTTTGCCCTCGCACTCACTGAGGCGGACCAAGATCTCATAGTCGGCGATGGTTAAGTCGTGCTGGCTCTGCAGCTCGGAATTTAGTTGGTGATCGAGGAGGGTCCACGCAGCTATGAAACTGCGCCAGGATTGCTGTTCGTCCGCGCTCAGCCACTTGGTCACCCGCGAAGTCTACGGAAATTAGTTGAATTTGGTACTTTCACCCAGCATCTGGGTCCGGCCACTCGGTTACCCCCGTGGGTAGCGTCAAAATCTGGGAGCCGGCGGCGGTGACAACCAAGGTGTGCTCGAACTGGGCGGTGCGCCGTAGATCCTTGGTTATGACGGTCCAGCCATCCGACCACATGTCGTAGTTATAGGTGCCCAAGGTCAGCATGGGCTCGATGGTAAATGTCATGCCCACCTCCAAGATGCGATCGGAGCCGGGATCGTCATAGTGCGGCACAACCAAGCCCGAGTGAAAAGCGGTGCCAATGCCGTGGCCGGTGAAATCGCGCACGACCCCGTAGTTGAAACGGCGAGCGTAGCTTTCAATAACTCGACCAATGACATTGAGCGGGCGGCCAGGGGCGACAGCGGCGATTGCTCGTCTGGTGGCTTCGCGGGTGCGTTCAACCAGTAACCGGGATTCCTCGTCGACACCCTCGCCGACAAGGAAAGTCGCATTGGTGTCGCCGTGCACCCCGCCGATGAAAGCTGTGATGTCGATATTGCAGATATCGCCATCGACTAGCACCGTGGTGTCGGGGATACCGTGGCAGATGACCTCATTGAGGGATGAGCAAAGTGATTTGGGGTAGCCCCGGTAACCCAACGTGGAAGGGTATGCGCCGTGGTCACATAGGTACTCGTGCCCAATGCGGTCAAGCTCGTCGGTGGTGATCCCGGGTGCGATGTGGGCGCCAACTTCAACGAGTGCGTCGGCGGCGATTCGCCCGGCGACCGCCATCGCGGCCAAGGTGGACTCATCTTGGACATCGGATCCGGCGTAAGGCTCGGGTGCTGGCCTGCCGACATACGGTGGCCTGGGGATCTGGCTCGGTACGAATCGTTCGGCGGAGATCCGCCCAGGCGTGAGCGGTGCGCGAGCGGTTGCGGGCATGGGATGCAGTCTAGGCAGGTCCAACCTGCAGCAGCGACGCACTAGTCCAGTGACGGGAGTTCACGTCGTGCGGTGGCGTTTAATTCATGGGCGGCCGCGAAATCAAGTATTTGACGCGGATGCGGACCAACTTATGCAGCAGGTCGCAGTTGCTTAGGGGTAGCAATGTGAAAGGCCCGCACCAAGTGGTGCGGGCCTTTCACATTCACGCTTGGGGCCAAACTAGGCCTTCTTCGCGACCCTCTTTGCTGGGCGCTTTGCAGCCTTCTTTGCTGGGCGCTTTGCAGCCTTCTTGGCTGGGCGCTTTGCGGCCTTCTTTGCTGGGCGCTTTGCAGCCTTCTTTGCTGGGCGCTTGGCTGCCTTCTTCGCAGCCTTCTTTGCTGGGCGCTTTGCGGCCTTCTTTGCTGGGCGCTTTGCAGCCTTCTTTGCTGGGCGCTTTGCAGCCTTCTTGGCTGGGCGCTTTGCGGCCTTCTTGACTGCCTTCTTTGCAGTGCGCTTTACAGCCTTCTTGGCTGGGCGCTTTACTGCCTTCTTGGCTACCTTACGGACCGACTTCTTCGCCGGCGCCTTCTTGGCTGCCTTCTTTACTGCCGCCACGTTGCCTCCCGTGTCGTAGGTCCCGGCTCTGGTGCAGGAACCTTCAGTAGAACTCTGACAGAAAACATGCGGAAATTCGTGCATATTCATGTCGGTGTGTCATTTCGTGTCGCGGACGTGCTATGTGATGCAGTTTTTTTAACCAATTTTTAGTGGACAACCACTTCATCCGTGCGTTCTAATTCGCGGTTGATTACTTGATCTGGCATGATCTCGCACTATGGCTGACGCAGTAGTAACACCTGACCCACGTGTACTTCCGGACGTTTCCCAATTACGAATTGGCGTACTTGGCGGCACCGGCGAACAAGGCCGGGGCTTGGCGCGCAGGTTGGCGATCGCCGGCCACCAAGTTGTAGTGGGTTCCCGTGACGCGTCACGAGCGCGAGACTCGGCAGCGGCGTTAGGGCATGGAGTTGTTGGTGCCAGTAATCAAGAATGTGCCGCGGAGTCCGATGTGATCATCGCGGCGATCCCGTGGGATGGCCATGGTGAGTTACTAACCTCGCTGCGCGCCGAATTGGCCGGAAAGATCCTGATCGACTGCGTAAATCCACTGGGTTTCGATAAGCAGGGCGCCTTTGCCTTGGCTGTTGCGGAGGGGTCCGCGGCCCAGCAGGCGGCGGACCTACTGCCCGACAGCCAAGTCGTAGGTGCGTTCCATCACATCTCGGCGGTGCTGCTATTAGACGAAAAGGTTGACTCGGTCGACACCGATGTATTGGTCCTTGGCGATGACCGCGCTGCCACCGACATCGTGCAGGCGCTGGCCAACCGGATTCCTGGGATGCGGGGGATCTTCGCCGGCCGGTTGCGCAATTGCCAACAAGTTGAGGCGCTGACCGCAAACCTTATTTCGATGAACCGCCGGTACAAAGCGCATACCGGAGTTCGCATCACCGACGTCTAGTAAGCGCGTCGGCTACCCGCCTATTTATAAGTGTGCTCCTCGGCCGGGTAGGTGCCGCTTGCAACTTCATTGGCCCAGTCGGTTACCGCTTCGGTCATGATGGACCGGAGATCGGCGTAGCGTTTGACGAATTTCGGCGCCGGCCCCGAGGTCAATCCGACTAAGTCCTGCCAGACGATGACCTGGGCGTCGGTATGGGGTCCGGCCCCAATACCAATCGTTGGGATTGTCAGGGATTCACTTACTCGGGCGGCTAGATCAGCCGGCACTAGTTCCAGGACGACCGCGGTGGCGCCGGCGGCTTCCATGTCCTTGGCGTCGCGGATCAGCATCTCACCACTTTCACCGCGGCCTTGAACCCGAAAGCCACCGAGCAAGTTGACCGACTGGGGGGTTAGCCCGAGGTGGCCGATTACCGAGATGCCCGAACTGGCAAGCAATTCGATCTGGGGGATGACCGCTGCGCCGCCCTCGAGTTTTACCGCATGGGCACCGCCCTTTTGCATGAAGAAAACCGCGGTTTCCAGAGCCTGGGCCGGTGATGCCTGATAGCTGCCAAATGGCAGGTCGGCTATGACAAGTGCCCGCTTTGAACCCTTGACGACGGCGCGCACCAACATCACAAGTTCATCGACCGTCACCGCGATGGTGGTGTCGTGACCGAATACCACCATGCCCGCGGAGTCACCTACTAGTAAGGCGGGGATACCGGCGTCATCGAATACGCCGGCACTAAGTGCGTCGTACGCGGTGATCATCGGCCAGCGCTGGCCCTTGTCGGTGGCCAGTTGGAGGTCGCGCATCGTAATGCGGCGGGCCGGGTCGGCGCCATAAAGAACCTGCTGGGGGGCACTGCTCACAAGGGGCGTGCGTACTAACTCCATGATTTGCTCCGATCTCGAGGCTCCCCACGGAGTCCCCGGACACGGCAAGCATGACAGGTGAGTTGGGTTTTGCGCTAGTGGCGCCCGGTATCTAATTACGATACGTTAGCGTTTCGCATTATTGCGGCCCCGATAGCTGTCCGTCAGGGGACCCCGAAGCTTGCCGCCAGGGAAGAAGGAGAACAGATGACCCAGCAGGTCAAGGCCAATAATGCGTGGATGACCTCGGGGGAGGGCCACCCTCGGCGCTGGGCGATTTTGAGTGTCCTTGTGGTGAGCTTGCTCGTAGTAGTTCTAGACAACACGATCCTAAATATCGCCCTCCCCACGATTCAGCGTGATCTAAATGCCAGCCAAGGTGAACTCGTCTGGGCGGTGGACTCATATGTCTTGGCCTTTGCCGCCCTGCTCTTTACCTGGGGGGTGCTCGGTGACCGGTTGGGGCGCAAGAAGATCCTGATCGTCGGATTGGTGCTGTTCGCTGCGGCCTCGGCCGTCTGTGCATTTTCATCCAGCGCCGGCATGCTAATTGGCTTTCGGGCGGTCATGGGGGTGGGCGGTGCGGCGGTGATGCCAACCACCTTGGCCATCATCACCGTCGTCTTTCCACCGCACGAGCGCGGTAAGGCCATTGGCGCGTGGGCCGGGGCGGTCGGCGCCGCGGTGGCGCTGGGTCCGATCCTTGGCGGGGTGTTACTGCAAAACCCCCAGTGGTCCAATTGGTTGACCGGCAATGACTGGGGCTCGGTCTTCTTGGTCAATGTGCCAATTGTCATCGTCGGGGTGATCGCGATTATCCAAGTGGTGCCCGAGACCAAGGACCCAAATGCGCGCCGACTAGATCTAATGGGGCTGGTGCTCTCGGTCATTGGCCTTGTTGCCTTGATCTACGGCATCATTCACGCTTCGGCGACGAAGAGCTGGCTGGACCCCGGTGTGGTGATACCGGTAATCGCAGGGGTAGCAATAATCGCCCTGTTCTTGTTCCTCGAGGCGCGCAGTGATCACTCCAGTTTCGATGTTTCGTTGTTTCGTAATCGAGGCTATGCGGTGAGCTTGGTGGCGGTCTCCCTAGCCTTCTTCGCCCTCTCGGGCATCACCTTCACCCTGCCGTTTTATTTGCAGATCCTTCGTGGCTACGACACGTTGACGGCCGGACTATGTTTTGTGCCATTTGCCGTCGGGCAGATAATCGCGGCACCGCGCAGTGCCAAGACGGTGCTGAGGTTTGGCTATCGCAAAGTAATGACCGGTGGACTAATACTTGTTGCCCTAGCCCTGCTCGGGCTGTACTTCTTGCAACTCGACACGCCAATTTGGCTGGTACTGGTCATCTTCTTCGTTTTTGGTCTGGGCATGGGAAATGTCATCGCACCCGCCTCAACTGTCATGCAGAACGTGTTGCCGCTAGCCCGGGCCGGAGCCGGATCGGCGGTGCAGAACACCGTGCGGCAAGTAGGCGGTGCCCTAGGTGTTGCCATCATCGGCACGGTGCTCGCGACGCAGTACGCGGCCAGCTTGAAAGGCTCGTTGGCTCAGTTGCCGGCGCAGTTCCCGGATGCGGCCAAGCAGGCGGCCACAGAGTCGGTGATTGCCACCATGGGCGTCCTGAACCAGGCGGAGGCAGACGGCTTGCCGGCCACCATCGTAAATTCCGTGCGCCAGGCGGCTTATGCCGATTTCTTGGCGGCAAGCCAGGTGGCCTCGCTTATTTCAGTGATCATCGTGGTTATCGCGGCACTTGTTGTTGGCTTTGGGTTACCGCACATCACCCCGCTCACCAAAAAAGTTGAGCTGGGTGCTGATCCGCCGGTGGACGCCGCCGATGCCTTGGTGAAAGCGGAGGCCGCGGATTACGTTGAGCAAGCCGAAAGTGAATACCCGACGGGCAAAGAGCAGGCTTAGCGGTGGCAACCCAAACACCGGTGCGGGCTAAAGGACGCCCCAGAAGTTGCCTCGCAGATGCCGCGATTGCTACGGCGGCCTTGGAGCTGTTCGCCGATGAGGGTTTTGAGCGTTTTTCCATGGAAGCAGTTGCGACTCGGGCCGGGGTTAGCAAAGCCACGGTCTATCGAAGGTTCTGCGGTCGCGATGAGTTGCTTGCGCACGCGATGACGCAACTTGGCGCAGACGTACCGAAGATGCCGGAGTTAGGTGATTTCTGGGAGAACTTGACGCAGTTTCTTGACGGGATTCGGGAGTCAGCGCCGGGCTCGCTCAAAAGCCGAATCATGATCAGGGTGCTTGGCGAAGGTGAGCGGCATCCGCAACTGCAGGCGATGGTGACTGAACTGGTAATCCGGCCACGTCAAGCGCGGGTGCGCTTGATCCTAAATAGCGGGATCCAATCTGGAAGGCTACGGCCAGACGTGGATATCGAGGCGACCATCGCCTTGCTAATCGGGCCGATGGTCTGGCTAAAGATGCTGCGCCTGACGCCGGAGGCGGGCGCAGCCACTACCGAAGCTATTGTCGAGGTACTTCGGGCTGGCTTGGTTCCCGCCAGCCATTCGTAATTGGCAACCGGCGATCTCGGCCAAATGCACGAAGTGAAATCTTGGTACCCGGCGGTGACTGGCGGCGCTTATATTCAGCTGCGTCGGTAAGCCGTAACACGCGGTCCACCAAACTTGAGTCAAAGCCAGCCGCCACCAACTCGGTGGCACCCATGTCTGCTGATACATAGGCATCAAGAAGTGCGTCCAGCACTTGGTAATCCGGCAATGAATCACTGTCTTTTTGGTCGGGGCGGAGTTCGGCGCTCGGTTCCTTTTCGATACTGCGCACCGGGATTGGCGCAGTTTGCCCGAGCGCAATCGCATGTGCGTTGCGCCAACGAGCCAATTCCCAAACTAGGGTCTTTGGGACATCCTTGATGGGCGCGAAGCCGCCAACTGAATCCCCGTAAAGGGTTGAGTAGCCGACCGAAAGCTCACTCTTGTTACCGGTGGTGAGCACTAGGTGGCCTTCTTGATTCGAAAGCGCCATCAAAGTGGTGCCCCGCACGCGGGCCTGCAGATTCTCCTCGGCCAATCCGGTTAGCTGCATGGCCTGTAGATAAGAGTCGACCATCGGTGCGATGGCGATGGTGCGAAGATGCAGCCCTGTTCGCTGGGCAAGATCGCTGGCATCGTCCTTGGAGTGCTCGGACGAATAGACACTGGGCATGGAAACACCAAAGACATGCTCCGCACCGATGGCATCGCAGGCAAGTGCTGCAACCAATGCCGAGTCGATGCCACCGGAGAGTCCGAGGATGACACTTTGGAAACCATTCTTCCGGACGTAGTCACCAAGGCCCAACGTCAACGCCTGATAGACCTCGTGCGGGTCGGTGCGGCTGGGTGCGATTTGTGGTGCAAAAGTGATTTTGTCTTTCCAAGTTACCGGGCCTAAGTCAATAAAGGTTTGAGGTTGCGGGCTGGTCGAGATCTCGAGGTCGACGGTGAGCAGGGTGGGATCAAATTGCGGTGCGCGGGCTAGCAAAGCGCCGTGCCTGTCGACTACGAGTGAGTCACCATCGAAAACAAGCTCGTCCTGGCCGCCGACGAGGTTTACGTAAGCGAGGTCGCAGCCGGCTTCGATGGCTCGCAACTGGCAGAGTTTCAGCCGGGTATCGTCCTTATTGCGCTCATAAGGTGAGGCATTGATGACTAGCAATAAGTCGGCTGCGTTCGCGCGCGCCCAGGTGACCGGTCCACCGCTTTGCCATAGATCCTCACAAATTGCGATCGCGATAGTGCTGTCGTTAAGCCGTAAGAGCAGTGGCTCGGTACCGGGGATGAAGTAGCGCGCTTCGTCGAAGACCCCGTAGTTGGGTAGATGGTGTTTGGTGTACCGAGCAACTACGGCGCCGTGGTGCAAGACAGCGGCCGCATTGATCGGTGCATTGCGCGGGCCGGCTTGGGTGCCCGAGTCCAGGCGATCGAGGTAGCCCACCACGCAAATGAGCTCACCGAGCCCATCGGCTTGGAGTTCGCCGGCGAGGTTATGGAGGGTGGTGCGCGAGGCGGCCTGAAATGAGGGTCGAAGTGCCAGGTCTTCAACCGGGTAGCCGGTCAGCACCAGCTCCGGGAAGGCAACCAGATGGGCGCCGGCGGCCTGGGCCTGCTGGGCCGCGTCCCGCACCAGCAGGGCATTTGCGGCTAAATCGCCCACTTTGGCATTCACCTGGGCGAGCGCGAGCCGAATGACACTCATGGAAGCAGGCTACTTCAGGTGGTTTAACCCATTCGTAACACGGCCTAGTCCACTATTGGCACATGGATAAGCAGGCGGAGTTCGTCCTTAGGACGATAGAAGAGCGTGACATCAGATTCGTCCGGTTATGGTTCACCGACGTCTTAGGCACCCTGAAGTCGGTGGCCATTGCCCCGGCGGAGTTGGAAGGGGCATTTGCTGAAGGGATCGGCTTCGACGGTTCGGCTATTGAGGGCTTTGCCCGCGTTGCCGAGTCGGACATGTTGGCCAAGCCGGACCCCGCTACGTTTTCGTTGCTGCCTTGGCGCAGTGAGGGGCCAGGGGTAGCCCGAATGTTCTGCGACATCTTGACCCCCGATGGTGCTCCGTCGTACGCAGACCCACGCTATGTACTCAAGCGCACCTTGACCAAGGCCGCCAATCTTGGGTTCACCTTCTACACGCACCCTGAAGTCGAGTTCTACTTATTCAAGGAGCCACCGGTTGCTGGCCAGGTGCCGATCCCGGTGGATCAGTACGGGTATTTTGACAATGCCCCCAATGGGGTCGGCCATGATTTTCGGCGTCAAGCAATCACGATGCTTGAAGCAATGGGGATTTCAGTTGAGTTCTCCCATCACGAAGGTGGACCGGGCCAGCAGGAAATTGACCTTCGTTACGCCGACGCCTTGACCACGGCCGATAACCTGATGACTTTTCGGTTAGTCGTGCAAGAGGTTGCCCTCGAGCAAGGTCTGTACGCAACATTTATGCCAAAGCCGTTCCGGGACCATCCAGGCTCAGGTATGCACACCCATCTTTCCCTTTTTGAAGGAGATCGGAATGCCTTCTTTGAGGCCGGTGCGCCCTACCAACTTTCCAAGGTAGCCAGATCGTTCATCGCTGGTCTAATCGCACATGCACCTGAGATCACCGCGGTTACCAACCAGTGGGTTAATTCGTACAAGCGGCTCGCCGGTGGGGCGGAGGCCCCGTCCTGGATCTGTTGGGGTCACAATAACCGCTCCGCATTGATTCGGGTCCCGATGTACAAGCCGGCTAAGGGCAACAGCACCAGGATTGAATTTCGCTCAATGGACAGTGCGTGCAACCCGTACCTCGCGTTAGCGGTGTTGCTCGCGGCCGGACTAAAAGGTATCGAGGAAGGGTATGAGTTACCCGATGGCGCCGAGGACGATGTTTGGGGCTTGACCGAGGCCGAGCGCAAGGCGATGGGCATGAAGCCGCTGCCAAGTAGCCTCAACCAGGCAACTTTGATCATGGAGCGCTCAGAGCTGGTTGCCGAGACCCTTGGCGAGCATGTTTTCGATTTCTTCCTGCGCAATAAGCAGGCCGAATGGGAGGAATACCGACGTCAAGTCACGCAGTGGGAACTGGACCGCTACCTTCCACAGTTGTGACGATCGATAGCGGCCCAGCGCCAATGGTGCTGGCCATCCAAAATGATCCAACCGACCCACCGCTCATGGTCGGCGAATGGTTGGCCGAGGCCGGTATTGCGGTGCAGGTGATCCAAGCCTGCTTCGGCGAGCAGGTGCCGGCTGTGGTGCCAGCAGGGGTGCACGGTTTATTGCCGCTGGGCGGTGTGATGGGCGCCACCGACGATGACATAGCACCTTGGCTGGTGGCCGAGCGAGCACTATTGGCCGATGCGACCGCACGCGGTGTCCCGGTTCTCGGTCTTTGTCTTGGGGCGCAACTGCTGGCGACGGCAACCGGTGGGCGCGTGGAGTTGGGGCCGGTGACCGAAATCGGCGTGGTTAGCATCGCTCGCACCCCTGATGGGTTAGCGGATTTTGTCATGGGAGCTATTGGCGCACCCGGTGATGACATTCCGGCTGGCCAATGGCATCAAGATCATATTGTCGAACTTCCCGATGCAGCTGTGCTCCTGCTGACTAACGCCGGTTGCCGGGTACAAGGTTTCAGGATTGGCGAAAATGCCTACGGGCTACAATTGCACCCGGAAATAGACGCTGACACTTTCGAATCCTGGGCTGGCATGGCCGATGAGGCCCTTGAGCGGTCCGGGCAAGATGTAGTTGAGGCCTGCGCGCAGTTTCGGGCAGCAGAGGGCGACCTGATTCGCGCGTGGCGACCGATGACGCGGGCGTGGGCTGATCTGGTCTGGCAATATGCGAAGGCCGGCGGGCCCTGATGGAAAGTGGCAGGTCGACAACCAGCGGCGCGAAGCTGGCCCGGCTGGGATTTACCGACTTGGATCGAGCCGATCGGCTCCTAGCCAGCCCAGCGCTTAGGTATCTGTTAGCGGGTGCGGATTCCGAGGATGCCGACGGGCCTTTTACCGCCGGGCCTTTTGCCGACGGGGGTGATCTGCTGGTAGCGGCTTCGTTAGTCGCCGATCCAGATCAAGCGCTCTTGCTCCTGACCCGGTTCCTTGAAGCCTGCGGTGAACCACAACGCCGGCGCATTTCGTCGGCGCTACTTGCCGATCAAGACACCATGGGCCGCCTCCTTGAAGTCCTAGGGATGTCAGAGGCACTCGGGGAGTTCTTGATTCGGCACCCCGAGTATTGGTCGATCCTGGCTGATGCGGAGGCACTTGCGCTGGCCCCGGCGGCCAGCAAGGTGCGGGCGGCGCTGCTCGAATCGGTGGGAGCCGATCCGCGGTTACCCGAACCGGTAGCCGATGGTGAGACGGCGCAGGTACTGGACCGATTACGCATCGCCTACCGAGCCCACCTCTTGGGTATTGCTACTCGCGACCTTGCGGGCTTGGCGCCCATGGCGTCGGTGGCGTCGTGGCTTGCCGATCTAGCCGACGGGGTCCTTGAAGCTGCCTTGGCCATCGCGCGCGCCGGGTTACCCCCCGGCGCCCCCGGCGCCCGACTCGCCATCATCGGAATGGGCAAGTGCGGTGGGCGCGAATTGAACTACGTAAGTGATGTGGACGTGATTTTCGTGGCCGAGGCTATCGGTGCTGACGAAGCCGGATCCATGAAGACCGCAACCGATTTGGCCACCGGGGTGATGCGCGCATGCAACTCGGTTACCTCGGAGGGATCAATTTGGGAGGTGGACCCGGCGCTGCGCCCAGAAGGTAAGCAAGGGGTACTCGTTCGCGCCATCGATTCACATGTCGGCTATTACGAACGCTGGGCCAAGACCTGGGAGTTTCAGGCACTGCTAAAGGCGCGACCGTCAGCTGGTGATATCGAACTTGGCAACCGTTATGTGGATGCGGTTGCACCATTTGTTTGGAGTGCCGCCGATCATGATGGATTCGTCAGTGACGTGCAGTCGATGCGTCGTCGAGTCGAGGAGCATGTGCCCGCACGAATCGCGGAACGCGAGCTAAAGCTAGGCCCAGGTGGCCTGCGTGATGTTGAGTTCTCGGTGCAGTTACTTCAATTGGTGCATGGGCGAAGTGATGTGATGTTGCGCAGTGCGACCACCCTTGTCGCACTCGAAGCGCTGGCTACCTGGGGTTATGTCGGGCGGGATGATGCTTCGAGCCTCGATGATGCCTACCGGTTCTTGCGCACCCTTGAGCACCGCCTGCAATTGCACCGCCTGCGTCGAACCCACACCATGCCCGAGGACGAAAGTGACCTGCGTCGGTTAGGTCGATCCCTCGGGTATCGCGGTGATCCGGTCGGTGAACTCCACGCGAATTGGCGCAGGCATGCGCGGGAGGTGCGCCGCCTACACGAGAAGCTGTTTTATCGGCCGCTGCTGCAAGCGGTCGCACGACTTGATGCCGGTGAAGCCCGCCTGACCCCGGACGCGGCTGAAGCGCGCCTGCGGGCCCTGGGCTATCGCGATCCAGCCGGGGCACTTAGGCATCTGGAGGCACTTACCTCCGGGGTCAGCAGGCGGGCAGCGATTCAACGCACTTTGCTACCGGTACTGCTCGGCTGGTTTGCCGATGCTCCTGACCCCGATGCAGGCCTACTCGGATTCAGGCGGGTCAGCGAGGCGTTGGGTTCAACCCATTGGTACCTGCGGCTACTTCGTGACGAGTCAACTGCCGCGGAGCGGATGGCGCAGGTTTTGGCCTCTAGTAAGTATGCAACCGAATTGCTGCTTCGGGCTCCGGAGAACGTTGCCATGCTCGCTGAGCAAAGTGAGCTGGAGCCCCGCTCCTTGGAAACCCTGCTGGCTGAAGCGCGGTCGGCGGCCGATCGCCATGATGATCCAGTCATCGCCGTTGGGGCGGTACGGGCCCTTCGCCGACGTGAACTCTTTCGCATTGCCGTTGCCGAGTTGCTCCACGTAGCCGAAATAGATCGGGCTCAAGTTGCGCTAAGTGATGTCGCCACCGCGACGATCGTGGGCGCCCTGCAAGTGGCCGAGCGGGTGGTCGCCGGCAATGGGCCGTTGCCGATGCGATTCACGGTGATCGGCATGGGTCGCTTTGGTGGGCGCGAGCTGGGACTTGGCAGTGATGTTGATGTCATGTTCGTCTATGAGCCGATTGCGGGCGCCGATGAGAATGCGGCAAATTCGGCGGCATTCGCCGTCGCTAATGAATTGCGCACCTCGTTGATGGCAGCCACCAATGACCCACCTCTTGATATCGATGCGGATCTGCGCCCCGAAGGCCGACAAGGGCCGCTCGTACGATCACTTGCTTCCTATGAGGCGTACTACGGTCGTTGGTCGGCAGGTTGGGAGGCGCAGGCGCTATTACGTGCGCAGGTGGTCGCGGGCGACAGCGACTTAGGTGCGCGTTTCGTCGCACTCATTGACCCACTTCGCTATCCAGTTGAGAAGATCTCCGAGCCTGCGGTACGAGAGATACGTCGGCTTAAGGCGCGCATGGAGGCGGAGCGGTTACCGCGCGGGGCGGATGCGACTTTACATACCAAATTGGGTCGAGGCGGACTAAGTGACGTCGAGTGGGTGGCGCAGTTGCTGCAGATGCAGTACGCGTTCGAGTATCCGTCCTTGCGCAGTACCCAAACCCTGCCGGTGCTCACCGCGGCCGAGAGCGCAGGCCTCCTGACAGCTGCCGACGCTGATGCCCTACGGACGGCTTGGCGTCTGGCCACCAGCGTCCGCAACGCCGTCATGCTGGTTCGTGATCGCGCATCTGACCTCGTGCCGACAGATTTAGGTGACCTAGCGGGAGTTGGCTACGTCATGGGTTACCCGCCCGGGTCAGCTGGGCAACTAATCGAGGACTATCGACGGGTTACGAGGCGAGCTCGGCAAGTTGTTGATCGAGTGTTCTACGGCGAAGATTCACTAGGGTGACAGTGGCGCATTAGCCAAAAACTGGAAACTGTCGCGCTTGTACGGGTAAAGGAAGCGGTCGCAACCTTCGGCTATTGACGGGTCGAGTTTGCGGCACAACGGGGTGCCGTTCTTCTTGTGTCGGAAATAAAAGCCGGCGGTCCACCAATTATTCATGTCGAGCACCATCGCCTGCTGGGCTCCGGCCCCGACCAGGGTATTGGCAAGTCCGTCGGCCGACAGAAATGGTGACCCGACATAAATAATGCTGCCGTCGGCGAGTTGCCCGATCCCGGCCCGCCAAGCCAGACTTTCTTTATCGGTGGTTGCTCCCCAAACTACGTTGTCGGTCGGACTCGAAACCTTAGACTCGCCCTTGTCGACGATCAGGTTAAGGTTCTGCCGCACTGCTTGAATATCCTCGGTCATTTTCAGGTCGCGGCCCCACTTACCCACCTTTATTGATCCATCTTTGTAGACCACGGTGCTCGCCTTGCCATCGACCAGTGGCTTGACCATTTCGCCGCCGTAGTAGTAGCCCCCCATTGAGTCTTCGAGCCGAAACCCGCCGTTGAAATTCGCGAGCACGATGGGCCACAGCTCTTTAGGCAGTGCCCCATTAAATGGGTTCGGGCCGCCGGGCTCTTCGTACCCAGGGATGTACATGGCATCAGCAAGCAAGGTATCGATCCAAAGTACCGAGGCGTAATAACTGGTGTGGATACTGTCGGCGCGCACCCGGGCGACATACATTGCGGGAACCCCAGCTACCTTGCTGCCGACCGGCTGCCAGATGCCCTCCTCAGGTTCGGGATTCGGCACCGGTGAGGTGATGGGCGGCGGCGGGTCTAGGTGGGGAACCACGGGAGCGACACTCGGGCTGGGTGCAGCACTTGGCGTAGCACCTGTTGTAGCACCTGTTGTAGCGCCGGTTGCAGGACTGGGAAGAGACGACGGTTCGAGATCTTCTGGGTCAAGCCCGGCGGCATCTTCTGCGGTAACGTCGGCTGACAGCATTGGGGTGCCACCGATGTCCGGTGTGCTTACGTACGTGTAGTAAACATCCTCCAGTTTGGCGACCAGCGGGCCCATTTTGTTGTCGCGCATCCAGGTGGCGACTATCACCTCGGTGGGTTCGCCATTGGCATTTGCGTAGGTGCCTTGAAAAGTGAAACCGGCCCAAAAAGCCGCTGCGGCGAGCACCGTTGACACCCCAAGGAGGAGTAGGCGCCAGCCGGGGTGATGCTTTCGAGCATGGCGCCTTCGTGCCGGCGAAGCCTCGACCGCGGCCGGCTCAGGGTCTATTGACGCCGGCTGATCATTGGTCGGTGCGTCGTCGCTCATTATTGACTAAGCATAAACCCGAATTACCAGCCATTAGGCCCCTAGCGAAGGCGCCGACGTAGGCGTGGAATAAAAGCATCGGTGGTTGATGCCCAGTCCAGCCATTGTTGATCGTATACCGACCGCAGCATTGCATCCTCCCAGCGGGACTTGCCATAGAAGAAACACCCGATCCCCAAGCCCCACAGGCAGCTCCACCACGAGCCAGCGGCAATTACGAGGCCCGCAATGACAAGCAGTAGAGCTGAGTAAATCGGGTGCCGAATTAATTGATAGATACCTGTTGTCCGCAAAGTAGCACTGGTTAGTGGCACCGGCGTCGCGGTGAGTGCTGAGCCGAGCCGGAGGGTGGCGGCTATCCCGGCAAGTAACCCGGCGACGACCATGATGGCGCCCACGATTAAAGACACAACGGTTGGTGTGCGCCAAGGCAGGAGTATGAGGCCCAGGAGGAGCAAGGCTTGCAGTGCGACTAGGAGCCAGCCCAAAACACTTCGGTTCATGGTCTAAGCATGTGCTGAGCCCAGGTCACCGTGCAGCCGGGTACTAATAAAGCAGGGCGGGCCACCGAAGTGACCCGCCCCCTTTCCCCTTGCACGCGAGGCGAATCGACGCGAAAGGGAACCTGTGCGATCAGATGTCGTAGTAGAGCTCGAACTCGTGCGGATGCGGCCGTAGGCGAATCGGATCGATCTCGTTGGTGCGCTTGTAATCAATCCAAGTTTCGATCAAGTCGCTGGGGAAGACCCCACCGGCCTGCAGGTACTCATTATCGGCCTCAAGGGCTTCGAGGACCGCCGGCAAGGACCCGGGCACCTGCGGGATGCTCGCCATCTCGTCCGGCGGCAATTCGTATAGATCCTTATCTACGGGCGCGTGCGGCTCAATCTTGTTCTTGATGCCGTCCAGGCCAGCCATTAACTGGGCGGAGAAGGCGAGGTATGGGTTACTCGATGGATCTGGCACCCGGAACTCGATGCGCTTGGCCTTGGGGGAGTTTCCGGTGACGGGGATCCGGATGCAAGCCGAACGGTTGCGCGCGGAGTACACCAAGTTCACCGGGGCCTCGTAGCCGGGCACGAGGCGGTGGTACGAGTTCACCGTCGGGTTGGTAAATGCCAGCAATGAGGGGGCGTGGTGCAGTAGGCCGCCGATGTACCAGCGGGCCAAATCCGAAAGCCCGCCGTAGCCGCGCTCGTCGTAGAACAGCGGCTCACCGTTCTTCCACAGCGACTGGTGGCAGTGCATCCCCGACCCGTTGTCACCGAACAAGGGCTTAGGCATGAAAGTAGCGGTCTTGCCGTGCGCCCAGGCGACGTTCTTGATGATGTACTTAAAGAGCACTAGCTCGTCAGCAGAGCGCTGCAAGGTGTTAAACCGATAGTTGATTTCACCTTGACCCGCGGTTCCAACCTCATGGTGCGAGCGCTCCACATGCAGGCCCACCTGCAACAACTTTGCGACCATGTCATCGCGAATATCGGCGAAGTGATCGACCGGTGGTACGGGGAAGTAGCCACCCTTATAACGGGTTTTGTAACCGCGGTTGCCGCCCTCTTCTACCCGCCCGGTATTCCACGCACCTTCAACCGAATCAATGTGGTAGTAGGACTCGTGTTGGTTGGTCTCGAACCGCACATCATCGAAGACGTAGAACTCGGCTTCAGCCCCGAAGTAGACGGTGTCGGCGATACCGGTGGATGCCAGATAAGACTCAGCGTTGGCGGCCACATTGCGTGGGTCGCGGCTGTAGCGCTCATCGGTGAACGGGTCCAGGATCGAGAAGTTCATGACTAAGGTCTTGGCGCTTCGGAAGGGGTCGACGAAGGCGGTGGTGGGGTCTGGAATGAGTTTCATATCTGATTCATGGATAGCCTGGAAGCCACGGATTGACGACCCGTCAAACATCAGGCCGTCATCGAAGACGGACTGATCGAAGGACTCCACGGGCATATTGAAGTGCTGCATCACACCGGGCAGGTCGATGAACCGAACATCGACAAACTTCACGCCTTCGGCTTTGATGTAGCTGAGTACCTCGGCTGAACTCTTAAACACGAAACCCACCTTGACCCTTCTAAGTCGCTGCCCACCGGGGTGATCCCAATGGGTTCTCGCCTCGCACGGTGGCAACTGCCTCCGGATGAGCAGAACCTTAGAAAGGCGCCGTGTCATAGGTGTATCCCGACTGTTTCGGGCATGTTAAAAAATGCGCTTATTTCTGACCCCGGTAGCGTGGGTGGGTGACTTCAGGCACATCCGTCCCAGTGACCACCCCCGGCGAGGTGGCTGGGATAGGCCGCCGAGTCGCGGCCATCTGCTTGGATTGGCTCGCCAGCATCTTGCTCTCCCGGGTGTTTTTCGGCCAAGTCGCCTACGGGTCAGCCGAAGGTTCGATTTCGGTATTGCTGCTATTTGCGGCCGAAGTCATCATCTTCACCTGGCTGCTGTCGGCCTCCTTCGGACAAAAGATCATGGGGATCTCGGTACTTCAAGTCAACGGTGGGCGTCTTTCGCTCTGGCGCATTATTTTGCGGACGCTGCTCATCTGCCTAGTGATCCCGGCGCTGGTGTACGACTCAACCGGCCGCGGTCTCCAGGACCGGGCGGTCGGCAGCGCAGTGTTTCGCACGCGGGGTGGCCGAGATGTAGGTGGATGAGCTTGGGAAATCATAGACCCGCAAGCAGTACGGGTTGAATCCAGTTCTCATTGAGCCGAAAGGTTTCAGGTCTTCTAATTTAGGATCTTTGAATTGGGCTACAGGTGCCACCGATGGCGGCATTTTTTAGTGGCTTTTGGCCCGCGAAGTACCCGGCGATACAACGCCTCATCAATTAGTGCGGTGCGCATCTGCGCCCTTGGGAACTTTTACTACCCGCCCTTTACCCCCGGTCGCTCTGGCGCAATGTGAAAAAGGGTCGCACCAAGGTGCCAGGCACTTTCCCCGCTACCCCCGCTACCAGTGACACCTGGCCAGCACTTAGACCACCTGGGGTGTTTGAGTTCACTACGGCAAACAACTGGCCCCGACCAACAGCGGTCAGGGGCCAGCAACAGGGTTTAAACACCCCACCTAGTGGTAGGCAAGGGTGCTACTCTTCATTACCCTCAAAACACATTGGTGCCCAACACAATTGGTCAGTGGAGGGGTTTAGGGTGCCGCCGATACCACCCGCACCGGGGCGCACCCAACCAACACCAAGTGCGAGCCGATCAGTTGGCGCTGAACTAACAGGTGCGGAAACGTCAATACTTGGCATTTGGTGCTCCCATTCTTTAACGGGCCGATACCCGAGCGGGCACCTACTTCAACGGTACGTCACAAACCGTCAAACACCTAAGTATTGCTAGAAACTTTCTACAACGGATGAACAAGCAACTAGCCCCCGACCAACAGCGGTCAGGGGCCAGCAACGGGGTTTAAACTCCCCACCTAGCGTCGGGAAAGGGTTCTACTCTTCGTTACCCTCAAAACAGCCATAGTACATCTGGGTGGGCCTGCTGGCTGAGGGGTTTAGGGTGCCGCCGATACCGGCAACACCGGGGCGTACCCAACCAACACCGAGTGCCAACCGATCACTGGCCGCCGAACTAACCGGGGCACTAACTTCACTCTTCGACATGTAATCTCCATTCCCTTAGTTGTGAATTTCAACAACTCTTTTACTTACTCTTCATTACCCTCAAAGCACGCACAGGGCGCGCAATAGATACCCGAGGGGTTTAGGGTGCCACCGATACCGGCCACACCGGGGCGCACCCAACCAACACCGAGTGCCAACCGATCACTGGCCGCCGAACTAACCGGGGCACTAACTTCACTCTTCGACATGTAATCCCTTTCCCCTAGTTGTGAATTTCAACAACTCTTTTACTTACTCTTCGTTACCCTCAAAACTGTAAGCAGAACAAACCCCGTGTGTATAGCCGGAGGGGTTTAGGGTTCCGCCGATACCGCCCACACCGGGGCGCACCCAACCAACACCAAGTGCCAACCGATCACTGGCCGTCGAACTAACCGGGGCACTAACTTCACTCTTCGACATGTAATCCCTTTCCCCTAGTTGTGAATTTCAACAATTCTTTTACTTACTCTTCGCTACCCTCAAAGCACAAATACCCCGCACAATCAAAGTGCGCCTCGTAAGAGGGGTTTAGGGTTCCGCCGATACCGCCCACACCCGGGCGCACCCAACCAACACCAAGGGCCAACCGATCACTGGCCGCCGAACTAACCGGGGCACTAACTTCCACACTAGGCATTGAATTTTCCTTCCCAAAGGGGTAGCAGCCCGCGGATGGGCCATTCCCCAATGGGAACACCGAAACCACCAAAAGGCAATAGTGAAACGCCCAGTGATCTAGCCAACCGATGCTCACCAACCCTCGGACTAGCTTCGCCCAAAGCGCCGGTTTTCGAGGCGAAACCATGGGGCAGTGCAGCAGCCTGCCAACGACCGAAGAACTACCCTGTGACAGGAATTAAATGAGTAACTAGGAAAATGTCAAGGTGTGGGGTGGTTAGGCAAGCCCCCGGTCAACGATTCCCAGCAAGCCCAAGTCCAAGTGATCGGTGGGCCTTGCAGCCAAGACCATAGCCGCAGTTGGATCGCGCGTAACGCGACTCCAGGTGGGAAGGTCGGTACTCACCCAGATCGACGGACCCCTACCGAACCCTTTGTTGGGGGGGGAACCGAGATGGGCTAGCGGGGGCGGCGCACTGCGCGCGAGCTCGTCGGCATCGGGCCTTTAGGGATCGGCAGCGATCCGCCGGTTTGGCTGACGGCATCAAGTCGGCGCCGCACTTGGGTGATCTCGCCACCGCGTAGGTTGCGTGGCAGCTTGGTCAACGAGCGTTGGAGTTTGCCAAGTGGCACCTGCCCGGGTTCATCGCCAACCTGGATCTCATAGATCGGGATATCCGGGAGCCAGCGTGCGGTCTTTTTACGCTCATTGCCGAGCATGTGGCTGACGCGACTCGATGGGCCTTCAGAGATCAAGATGACACCGGGCTTGCCAACCACCCGGCTGATGAGGTCTTGGTTCTTGTTAACCGCAATACCCGGTGTGACCAACCAACCACCTCGAAGGGATTGCACCACCGCTGCTGCTGCCCCCGGTTGGCCTTCAATTTGGTGGTATGCCGCTTTCATGGCGCGGCGACTAAACCAAAAGACGGCGGCGAGCAGGCCGAGGGGTACCCCGACCAAGATGGCGGTGAAGAGGTTAAGGAAGATGCGGGTCGGCACGAAACCAACGGCGAATCCCAAAGCGAAGAAGCCGCCGACTTCAAGTGGCAAGGCCCGGTAGACCTTCTGGGTCATTGCCCAGTTCTGGGTGATTGAGGACAGTGTTGAGCGGATTTTTCCCTTGGCCATGGGCCCCAGCCTAGGGAAGCCGGACCTCGATCGACGCCCCGGCATGGATCAGTCCCGGGTGCTCGACCCAGCCGGTCACCCCGCGCCGGCCCATGGCGGCTTTCGGGAACTTCTCGGCCGCGGTGCCGTACTGCGCGCCGACCAGGGCGCCGGCAATCGTGCAGGGGAAGTTCTCCCCGCCCAGCATGACAACCGCGCCGCCGGCGAAGAGCAATCGGGTCATCCGGGGCAGTTCGGTGAGCCCGGGGATGCCCTCGGTGCAGATGTTGTCGGCGATCACCCCAGGTGCAATAACGCCAATGCCAAGTGCTTCGGAGATGCTCTCGAGTTCGGCCACATCGACGATCGATATTTGCCGATGATTGCGAATCGTCGTACCCCTTGGGAAGACGTCCTTTTGCCGGGTATCTGAGGCCATGGTGAGCCCGTGGTGGCGGTCACCAAGGGGCCCGCCCCAATCGAGTTCGAGTTCGTCGACCGGCGTTGGGGTATCGACCCCGGCCGGCCAGATGTGCACCGCGACCACGATTGCGCTCATTGCCTAGCCGCCATCGCCTGTTGATAAAGGCGCCCGGCCCGGTAGCTCGATCGCACCAAAGGACCACTCATCACACCAACGAAACCGATTTGCGTTGCCCGCTTCGCCAAATCGACGAACACCTCGGGCCGGACCCAGCGGTCAACCGGGTGGTGGCGCGGTGATGGGCGTAAGTACTGGGTGATGGTGAGGAGATCGCAACCGGCAGCGTGCAAATCGATAAGCGCGGCGTCAATCTCGGCATCATCTTCACCCATACCCAAGATCAAGTTGCTCTTGGTAACCATTCCGGCACTTTTTGCCTGGGTCAGAACATCCAAACTACGTTCGTAGGTAAAGGCCGGGCGGATGCGCTTGAAAATACGAGGTACGGTCTCAAGGTTATGGGCCAAAACCGCTGGAGCCGCCGCAAATACTTCGGCTAACAAATGTGGCTCACCTGAGAAATCTGGTATCAAAACTTCGACATTGGTATTGGGGTTCACTTCCTTGATCACGCGAACGGTTTCGGCATAAAGCCAGGCACCTTGATCGGGTAGATCATCGCGGGCAACTCCGGTAACGGTTGCGTAGCGCAAACCCATGGCTTGAACCGACTCGGCAACCCGGCGGGGCTCATCGCGATCCAATGGTGCCGGTTTGCCGGTATCGATCTGGCAGAAGTCGCAGCGCCTCGTGCATTGCTCGCCGCCGATTAAGAAAGTGGCCTCACGGTCTTCCCAGCACTCGTAGATATTTGGGCATCCGGCCTCTTGGCAGACAGTGTGTAGGCCCTCTGCTTTTACCAAGGCACTGATCTTCAAGAATTCGGGTCCGGTCTTGAGTTTGGTACGAATCCACTCGGGTTTGCGCTCGATCGGCACCTCGGAGTTGCGCGCCTCGATCCGTAGCATGCGCCGGCCTTCGTTATCTGAATAAACCGGCTCGACGAGGGTCATGTGATCAGCCTATGGGGTGCAGCACGGCGGGGAGGAACTCGATCACGATCGGCAGTACTTCGGCGACGCTGACTTGGCGCCCAAGTTCTTGGCTAAGTGAGGTGACTTCCGCATCCTTAATTCCGCAGGGCACTATTTGATCGAATCCCGACATGTCACAGTCACAGTTGAGGGCGAAGCCATGCAAGGTGACACCCTCGGTGACTCGTATCCCGATAGCCGCGACTTTGCGATCGGGGCCGCGGTCATCGGCGGGAATCCACACCCCGCTGCGGCCGGGGACGCGCGCGCTGATCACACCAAGTGAACTGCAGACATCAATGAGCAAACCTTCGATGCGACGAACGTGGGCAACAACATCTAGTGGGCTGGGGAGGCGCACAATGGGGTAGCCAACAAGTTGACCGGGCCCATGCCAAGTGATCTTTCCGCCGCGGTCAACCTCTATTACCGGAGTGTCGTCGATTGGGCGCTCATGTGCTTCGGTTCGGCGTCCAGCGGTATAAACCGAAGGATGCTCGAGTAGGAGAACGGTGTTGCCGGTGGCACCGGAGACGACATCAGCATGCACCTGACGTTGCAGCTCCCACGCCGCGCCGTAGTCAAGCGCGTCGGCGCCGAAGCCGATCAGGCGGATATCAAGTGCGGAGTCGGTGGTGGTCATCGCATGCCCAAGTCTGTCAGCACGGCATCGGCCGCCCGCCGCCCGCTCATCATCGCTCCTTGGATGGATGCTGTCTCGCGGTAATCCCCGCAGATGAACAGGCCATCGGTTAACTTCGGGGATCGGGGCACTTGCAGCGGTGGTGGCATTGCGGGTAGTGCGTATGGAATTGCGTAGTGGGTAAGTGGTTCCCACCGATCGGTGCTGACCCCATACATAGCGGCGAGGTGGGTTCGCACCCTGCGTTCATCTTCAACACTTGAGTTGGTGCCGAGGGCAGATGATGTGGTGAGCACCTGCCCTGGTGGGGCGTAGCTCGGTGCAGCATTCGTCATAACCACCGAGTTCAGGACCGGGCCACGGTTATCGCCGTCGACAACGAGGACCCCAGCGCCGTCATTGAGCAAGTCTCCGGTTTGCGTTGCAAGGTGATACCAGGTGGTGACGGAATTACCGGGCGGGATGGAAAGCCTTGGGTTTAGCGCCTTGGCCTGCTGGGCGTCGGCGGCGATAACAACAGCGCGCACCCGAAACTCGCCACCTTCGGTCACTACGAGCCCAGGTTCGGCCTTCTTGACGGTGGTGTTGCAACGCACGGCACCAGCCGGGAGGGCATCGCGTAGTTGTTCTGGGATCGCCTGCATTCCCGAACTTGGAACGGCCGGCGTGCCGGCGACGAAAGACTTGAGGATTAAATCCATTAGGCGACGCGAGGTCTTTAGATCGGGTTCAAGAAAAACACCGGCGAGGAACGGGCGCAGTACTTTGTCGAAAAGGGCATCGTCGATGCCCGCTGCGCGCAGGGCCACGGCACTTGTTGTGTCGTCGCGGCGAAGCAAGGTAGTGGCGGGCGTGCGTGCAACCCGCAAGGCATAGCCGGCAAAGCGCGCTTTACTGGGGAGTGAGCCGGTGCGCGATGCGGCCGAGTCAATGGCCCAGCCCGGCCTGCTGCGCGGATCACCTAACCGGGTGCGCCCATCGGCGAAGGAGACGACGACGCCAGCGGTGAGCGGGCGCAGCCCCAGGGCTTGATGGTCCAGCACTCGGGCGGCTTCTGGGTACGCCGGGTTGTAAAGCTGAAACCCGCGGTCAAAGGTGAAACCATCAATCCGGTCGGTGCGCACGCGCCCACCTACGTCATCGCCGGCTTCTAGTACCAAGACATTTAATCCGTGGACGCAAAGTTGTCGTGCTGCCGCGAGTCCGGCCAAGCCGGCGCCGACAACGACAACGTCGTAAGGCATCAGTCCAAGGCCGCCCGGATAGCCGATTCGATATTTGGGTCCTGCCAGGTGAAGCCCTCGGATTCTAGAACCGCTGGCACCACCCGGATGCTGCCGAGGACTTCGGTTGAGAACTCGCCGAGGGCGGTCTTGAGGGCAAAACTGGGAACCGGCAGCAGGGTTGGGCGGCCCAGCACCCGGCCCATGGCCGCGGTGACCTCAGCATTGGTTGCGGCGTGCGGGGCGGTTAAATTGACCGGCCCGGTGAGGTTCTCGGAAGTCATTAGAAACTCCAAGGCGGCTAACTCATCGCGCAGGGAGATCCAGGACCAGTACTGACGGCCGCTACCCATCTTGCCGCCGAGGCCGAGGCGAAAAAGCGGAAAGAGTTTCGCCCAGGCGCCACCTGCCTTGGCCACTACTAACCCGGTGCGGGCGTGCACGACACGAATCCCGGCTTGGGCAGCGGGGTCGGCGGCGGCCTCCCAGGCGCGCACCACATCGGCTAAGAACCCGGTGCCGGCCGGGTCACTTTCATCAACGGCCCGGTCACCGGTGTCGCCGTACCAGCCGATCGCCGAACCGGCAACGAGTACGCGCGGCTTAGGGTCAAGTTGGGTAATTGCCCGCACGATGGTGGCGGTGCCATCGACCCGGCTGTTAAGAATTTCGCGCTTGTAGTCATCGGTCCAGCGGTGGTCGCCAACACCGGCGCCGGCCAAGTGGATAACCGCATCGGTGCCGGCCATGCCGTCGAGGTCAACGGTGCCGGCTACTGGATCCCAGGTGACCTCATCGAGCGCCGTCACCGGGCGCCGAACTAGGCGAAGCACCTGATGGCCCTGTGCTCGCAGATGGATTACCAGGGTCGAACCGATGAGCCCGGATGCACCGGTGATTGCGATTTTCACTTAGTCACAGTCCGAGCTCGGCCTCGAATGATGCCTCTTCGAGTCGGTGGCGCATTGTGCCTAAGAAGCGGGCGGCATCAGCCCCATCGATAATCCGGTGATCGTAGGAGAGCGCGAGGTAAACCATCGACCGGATTGCGATGACATCTTGCCCGGTCGCATCGGTGACAACAATCGGGCGCTTAACGACGGCCCCGGTGCCAAGGATTGCAACTTGGGGGAGGTTGATGATCGGGGTGTCGAATAGGGCGCCGCGGCTCCCGGTATTGGTAACCGTGAAGGTGCCTCCGCTGAGTTCATCAGGGCTGACCTTGTTCGTGCGAGTGCGATCGGCAACGTCTGCGATATGCCGAGCCAATCCGGCAATGTTGAGATCACCTGCCCCTTGGATTACCGGCACCAGGAGACCGCGTTCGGTATCAACGGCGATACCGAGGTTCTCCGAATCGTGGTAGGTGATGGTGCCTTCGGCCATATCTATCGAGGCATTTACCTGCGGGAATTGCTTTAGAGCCTCAACCGCGGCTTTGCAGAAGAACGGCAGGAACGAGAGTTTTACGCCTTCGCGGGCTTCGAACTCGCCCTTAACCCTGTTGCGGAGGCTGGCAATGCGGCTGACATCAACTTCGATCACGGTTGTTAACTGCGCCGATGTCTGGAGGGATTCGACGAGTCGTTCGGCAATTACCTTTCGCAGCCTCGGCATTTTTTCGGTGCGGCCGCGAAGTGGTGATGCCGGTGGGGTGACTGCGGCTACGGGAGCGGCTGAAACTTGGGAGGTGGGTGCTGCTACGACCGGAGTGACTTTTTGCTGGGCGGCATCAAGTACATCTTGTTTGCGGATGCGCCCGCCGACACCGGTGCCGGTCAAGGCGGCTAGGTCAATGTTGTTTTGGGCGGCCAGGCGGCGCACCAGCGGGGTTACGTACGCGTCGGACAACTCTGCTACGGCAACCGGCGCGGGGGCAGCCTGTACTGCGGCAACCGGTGCTGGAGCAACCGGCGCTGTAGCCGTAGGCGCTGGAGCAACTGGCGCTGCGGCAATGGGCGCGCTAGCGCCGGTGGCAATGCGGCCGAGTTCGCTACCCACGGCAACGGTTTGGTCAGCGCCCACGGTGATGGCCACCAAGGTGCCACTGGCAGGTGCCGGGATCTCGGTGTCGACCTTGTCGGTGGAGATCTCCACGATGGGTTCATCGGCGGTTATCTGATCACCTACACCTTTGAGCCAGCGGGTGACGGTGCCTTCGGTGACACTTTCACCAAGGGCCGGCAACGTGATGCTGATTTCACCCGCACCTTGGGTGCTAGCCGGCGCTACCGGAGCGGCAGCTGGCGCAGGTGTATCACTGGCCTCGCCGATCACGGCGAGTTCGGCGCCAACCGGCACGGTTTCGTCCTCCTGAGCGCGAATCGCAAGAAGGACACCAGCGGCAGGGGATGGAATTTCGGTATCGACTTTGTCGGTGGATACCTCAAGCAATGGCTCATCAGCCGCAACGAGATCGCCAACTTGCTTTAGCCAACGCGTGACGGTGCCCTCGGTAACGCTCTCGCCTAGCTGCGGCATGGTGACTGAGAACGTCATAGCGGTGGGTCTCCTGTCGGTCTTAAGCGTGGGAATGCAGTGGTTTTCCGGCTAAAGCCAGATGGGCTTCGCCCATGGCCTCATTTTGGGTTGGGTGGGCGTGGATCAGCGTTGCAACATCCTCGGGGTGGGCTTCCCAGTTCACGATTAACTGAGCTTCACCAATTTGCTCGCCCATCCGCGAACCAACCATGTGAACCCCAACAACAGGGCCATCGATGACGCTAACGAGCTTGATGAACCCGGCGGTGCCAAGGATCTGGCTCTTGCCATTGCCACCGAGGTTGTATTCATAAACCTTGGTCTGATCACCGTACTTTGCTCGGGCTTCGACTTCGGTGAGGCCAACACTGGCAACCTCGGGCTCGCAGTAGGTGACGCGGGGGATGTTGACATCGGCTATCACCATCGGGTTCAACCCGCCGATCTCCTCGGCGATAAAGATGCCATGCTGGAAGCCGCGGTGGGCGAGCTGCAGGCCCGGGGTGATGTCACCTGCCGCATAGACACCAGCCACGTTGGTGCGCAGGCGATCATCAACAAGCACCCAGCCGCGCTCCATTGCAATTCCTTGCTCTTCGAATCCCATGCCCGATGCATTTGGCCCACGGCCAACTGCAACTAGCAAGAGATCTGCATCAAGGGTGGTGCCATTCTCGAGGGTGACATGCACACCGGCATCGTCTTGGGTTGCCGATGCGAACTTAATGCCGGTCGAGAAGTTAATGCCGCGCTTGCGGAAAGCGCGTTCAAGGGCTTTCGAGCACGCTTCATCTTCATTTGGCACCAGGTTCGGTAGCCCTTCAACGATGGTGACTTCAGCGCCAAATGAGCGCCAGACACTTGCGAACTCAACGCCAATGACACCACCGCCTAAGACGATGACCCGCTCGGGTACGTAATCCAAGTCGAGGGCCTGATCGGAGGTCATGATGCGTCCGGTGATCTCTAGGCCTGGCAATGTGCGCGCGTACGAACCGGTCGCGAGCACCACGTTCTTGCCGGTGTATTGCTCGCCGTTTACTTCGACCGTGTTTGGGCTGATCAAGCGGCCGGCACCTTCAACGAGCGTCACGTTGCGGCTCTTGATTAAACCTTGTAGCCCTTTATATAGGCGGCCGACGACGCCATCGCGGTATTCATTGACTTTCGGCATGTCAATGCCCTCGAAAACGGCACGTACCCCGAAGGCATCGCTCTCCTTGGCGCTGTCGGCAACCTCGGCCGCATGCAAGAGCGCCTTGGTCGGGATGCAGCCCCGATGCAGGCAGGTCCCACCCAGTTTGTCCTTGTCGATCAAGATGACCGACAGCCCAAGTTCAGCTGCCCGTAGGGCGCAGGCGTAGCCACCGCTACCACCACCGAGGATGACCAGATCGGCAGCGGGCACGAAGAACTCCTATCGGGGTGGCGGTTATGACTACTGGTGGTTTTGACCTAGTCCTTATCCTGCCGCAAGCCCTTTGGCGACCTGCACGAAGGTGCGCACCGCGGCCCCCGTCCCGCCCTTAGGTGTGTAGCCGTAAGGGGCCTTGTCATTAAATGCCGGCCCGGCAATATCTAGGTGCACCCAAGGCTGGTCGTCGGGAACGAACCTGCTGAGGAAAACCCCGGCCGAGAGCATGCCGCCGAAGCCATCACCAATATTGGCGATATCGGCGGTTGCCGAATCCAAGGTGGCAAGTAAGTCATCGGGAAGTGGCATCGGCCACATGGCCTCACCACCTGCCTCCGCGGCGGCGCAGACCTGGGCCCGGGCCGCGTCGTCATTGGCCATCACTCCTGAGGTCCTTGAGCCGAGGGCGATGCGCTGGGCACCGGTCAAAGTGGCGGCATCAATGATCAGGGTGGGTTTGTCCTTTGCGGCCATCGCCAGCGCATCACCGAGAACCAAGCGGCCCTCGGCGTCGGTATTGAGGACCTCGACGGTCATGCCGTTATACATCTTGATGACGTCACCTGGGCGCTGAGCGGTACCACTTGGCATATTCTCGGCCGTTGGCACCCAACCGGTCACCTTGACCTTAAGGCCTAACTCCGCGATCGCTTGCACCGCGGCGATCACGGCGGCGGCACCGGCCATATCGCCCTTCATCTCGTCCATATTCTTGGCCGGCTTAATCGAGATACCACCGGTGTCGAAAGTGATGCCTTTGCCGACGATGGCCAGATGGGCCTTGGCCCCGCGTGGTGCGTAGACCATCTTGACCAGCCGCGGCGGGTTAATCGAACCTTGCCCAACGCCTAAGATTCCACCGCACCCATCACGTTTGAGGGCGCGCTCGTCCCAAATCGTCACGGTGACCGGCAACCCGGCCACCGCCTTCTTGGCTGCGGCGGCCAAGGCGATCGGGGGGAGGGCATTTGGTGGGGTATTTACCAGGTCGCGGGTCAGGTCAACCGCATTGCTGACGATATTTACTTCCGCGATTGACTGCTTTTGGGCTGCGGTGCTGGGCCCGGGCACCAGTAGCACGATGCTCGCCGGCGGCACGGACTTTGGGTCATTTTTCGATTTGAAAGCGGTGAAGGAATAAGCGGCCAGCCGGGCGCCCATTGCCGCGGCTTGCAATTGCGCCGGGTCGGGGTCGGCCACGATGGCGATCTTCTTGGTGCCGCCAAGAGCGCGGATCGCATTACCGTAGGCCCGTCTCGTGGCCTCCGGCGATCCTTTGGCGCCCGGCTCGCCCAGGCCCACAGCGACGATCAACGGCGCTTTGAATCCGGTTAGCCCGCCGATCTTGGTGATCTCCCCGGATTTGCCGGTGGCGCCCATTGCGGTCAGGGCAGCGATGACCTTCGTCGCAAGTGCTGGGGTCAAAGCTTTTCCGACGACCTCGATCCTGCGATTTTTGGGTCGAACCGCGACGAGCAGGGCATCACAAACGGCACTGGCGGCGGAAGTCTGGGCGAGTGTAAGAGTCATGCGGAAAAGAATAGTGGGATACGGTCAACCCTGTGAATCCCCTAAAGCAGACCCCACTTGCCGAGCGTCATGTGGCTGCCGGCGCGAAGATGGCCGACTTCGGTGGCTGGGAGATGCCAATCGAATACACCGGGGTGGTCGCTGAGCACACCGCGGTGCGCTCGGCCGTTGGGATTTTCGATGTCTCGCACATGGGCAAGGTGCGTATTCAGGGGCCGGGGGCCGTGGCCTTCCTTAACGATCTGCTCACCAACGATCTGGATCGAATTACATCGGGGCAAGCGCAGTACACCATGTTGTGCAAGGAATCTGAAGTACTCAGTGAGTCCGGTGGTGTGATTGACGATCTAATCGTCTACCGATGGGCCGATGACGACATCTTCATGGTGCCCAATGCCTCGAATGCGCCAAGTGTTGTTGCGGCACTGAGAGCTGCAGCACCTGCTGGCGTTGAAATTGTTGATCTGCACAATGATCTAGGAATCATCGCGGTTCAGGGCCCGCGCAGTAAGGCCCTGATCGAATCGATGGGCATGCCCGATGACCATGACTACATGACCATGGCCGAATCGAAGTTTCGAGGTGAGCCGGTCACCGTGTGCCGTACCGGTTACACCGGTGAGCACGGCTATGAATTAGTGGCGCCAGTGTCCGTGCTGGTTGAGCTTTGGGATGCCCTGCTGGCCCGCCGCGATGAATTTGGCGTGGTTCGCGCCGGGCTGGGTGCCCGCGACACCTTGCGAACTGAGATGGGCTATCCGCTGCACGGCCAGGACCTCAGTTTGGATATCTCCCCGGTTCAGGCCGGGTTGGCCTGGGCGGTGGGCTGGGATAAACCCGAATTTGCCGGTCGTGCTGCATTGGTTGCGGAACGCGAATCCGGACCAAGGCGCCGACTGCGCGGGCTCAAGTCGATGGATCGCGGGATTCCGCGCCCGCATATGGAGGTGCGGCAGGTAGCCGGCGATGCACTCGCCGGCGCGGTCATCGGCGAAGTGACCAGCGGTACTTTTTCCCCGACCCTGAAGCAAGGGATCGCGCTCGCGTTACTTGATCCGTCGGTAAATATCGGTGATGAGGTAGTCGTGGACGTGCGTGGCCGTGCGTCAAAATTCACCGTGACCAAGCCACCATTTGTGGAGCCGTCCACCCGGATCTAGATCGGCGCATCTTGCTTTGGTGCCATTAGCCGGAAAGATTGAACTCATTTACTAGTTCGGTGGAACGATGCTTGATGGTGTCTCTAACCTGCCGGTTCATGTCGGTATCTGTTCCTGGGTCGGGGAGTTCCCAGTCGACGTAGGTGCGCCCCGCGAACACCGGAACAGCATCGTGGTCGCCAATATTTATGATGATGTCGGCGGAGCGAATAATCTCGTTATTCCAACGCTTCGGCAACGCCTCCGAGATATCGATTCCATCCTCGGCCATGGCCACGACCACATCCTGGCTGAGCACCGGATCCGGGTGTCTTCCACCGCTCCAAATAATTGCTCTATCGCCAACCAACTGCTTTAGGTATCCAACCGCCATCTGCGCGCGTGACGAGTCGTGCTCACTGATCACCAGCAGGATCGGAACATCGCGTTCTTCTTTGGTCTCCATCGCCTGCATGGCGCGCAGTCGCGCCTGGGCGAATCGTTCGGCGAACGTTGTTGCGTAGACGTCACTTTGTGCGCCCTCCGCAAATTCGTCGTAGGACGTGCGCAGAAAACGATTTACGGTCTCCTTGTCATAGACACCGAGAAACTCGCGCTGGAGTCGAAGTGAGGAGTCATTCATCCTTAATTGATGCTCGAGGGGTAGATAATCAAATGATGGATCTTGCTTCACGTGAGCCTCCGTTGCTTTGACCGCATAGTGACATGGCTACGGCCAGCACGAAAGTGACTGTTTCTTAATAGCGAGTAAACTCTTAGTGCGCAAAAGTGAACGATTGTCCGTTGCTGCCCTCGGGACGTAGCTATCAGAGGGCGCTGACCACGAGGGCGCTGACCACGAGGGCGCCGATCACGAGGGCGGCAGTAGTGCTGGCCTCGATCACCGCCCCAAGCACATCACCGGTGATGCCACCGAGCCGGCGCCTTGCAATTGCAATGACAATCACCCCAATGATGATTCCGACGATGACCATGCCCAAGCCAACGAGATTGAGCGCAAAATAGGCGGCGAGCAGCAGCGCGATCGTCCAGCCAATAGTCACGAACCATGGCACGGTTCCTGCAACAACGGCCCCGAGCCCATCGGGTCGTGCTGCCGGCACCCCTTTGGTGCAGGCCCAAAGCAGGGCAAGGCGTCCGGTAACCACGGCGATGATCAGCATCAGGTAACCACGGCCGGCACCCAAAGAGGTAGTTGCCGCAGCGCTTAGTGCAAATACCTGCAATGCCAAGGTGAAGGAAATGGCCAGCACCCCGAAAGGTCCGATATCGGATTTACGGGCGATGACCAGGGCCTCGGCGGCCGGTTTACCACTGCCCAGTGCGTCGGCGGTATCGGCGAGGCCATCAAGATGGAGTGCACGCGTGCACCAAGTGAGAAGTCCAACGCTGAGCGCCGATAGGAGCAATGCTCTAGCCAAGTTGTTGCCCGCTTGAAGCACGGGCAGGGCGCAGATTAGAGCCAGCACGAATGCGATGACCGGTGCGAACGTCATAGCCCACCTAGCGGTGGATTGGTCTACCCTGCGTGGGGCTGGCACCGGCAGTCGAGTGAAGGTGCCAACGGAAAGTCGAAGCCAGTCAGGCATCGCGGTCTGACACCCCAGCCTCAGCGAAGGTCGCCATCTCATTTAATAACGCAATTGCCGACTGTAAAATCGGCAGGGCCAGTAGGGCGCCGGTGCCTTCGCCGAGGCGCATTTGATAACTAAGTAACGGGGTCATATTTAGGCGATTGAGGGCAAGGGCATGTGCTGGTTCAGCTGATAGGTGGCCAGCCAGCCACCAGTTCTTGGCCCGGTAGTCAATTCGATCAGCGGCCAGGGCCGCCGCGGTGGTGATCGTGCCGTCAAGAAGCACCGGCGTGCGGCGAATTGCCGCTTGCAATAGGTAGCCTGACATCGCTGCGATATCGGCACCCGCCACCACTTGCAGCAACTTCCTTGGTTCGCCCATGAAGGGTCGACCGCGTCGCATGGCATCGCGGACTGCTGCACACTTACGCATCCAGGTGGCGTCATCAATGCCGGTGCCCGTGCCGGTGACGGTCGCAGCATCGGCCGACGCTAGGAGCCCGATTAGCGCTGCGGCCGGGGTGGTGTTACCTATCCCCATGTCACCGGCGATCAACAAATCAGCTCCCGAGTCGATTTCCTCATCGGCGATGCGCTGGCCGAGGGTAAAAGCCGCCTCACCTTCGGCTTGAGTCAGTGCATCCTCGCGGTCTATCGCACCGCTACCTTTCCGGATGCGATGTTGCACGACCTCGGGAGCGATTTTGTCTAGATAGGCGCGGTCGCAGTCAACGCTGACATCGATCACGCGAACCTGCGCACCAACCTTGCGTGCCAAGACATTAACGGCGGCACCGCCGGCCAAGAAATTTAGGACCATCTGGGCGGTGACCTCTGGGGGGAAGGCTGAAGTGCCGACCGCACGTGCTACCCCGTGGTCACCAACGAAAACGACGACACTTGGTCGGGTGAAGGGGATCGGTGGGCAACGACCTTGAACCCCCGCGGCCCAGATGCTGATTTCTTCTAGGCGCCCGAGCGCGCCGGCGGGTTTCGTAAGTGTTAATTGCCGTGCAGTTGCTTCCGCACTGGCGAGCGCATCAGGTAGGGCGACTTCAACTCGATAAGGGTCCAGGTTATCCATGCGGTCAGCCTCTCACCGTGGTCAAATCATGTAGTGGTACAGATCTACCGGCAATCATGAAAGTGACCTCATGGCAACTTTGGGCCACCCGAGCATTGACAACCCCAAGTAGGTCGCGAAATAGGCGTCCGCTGCTAGTTTCCGGCACCACCCCTTGGCCCACCTCATTTGATACCAGTATCACTTCAGCCCGCGTGTTGTTCAGGGCTGAAACAAGTTGGTCGGTTCGACGATGTATTTCCTTTTGGGCCACCGCACTAGCCTGCGGGTCGGCGGACCAGCCGTTGATCTCGTCCAAGGTTCTGGTCAGCCAAAGCGCCAAGCAATCGATCAGTAGGCAACTGCCGGCTGCTGCTTTTTCGATCGCCGTGGCCAGATCAATGGTTTCTTCAGTACGCCAATGCCCGGGCCGGCGGTCGCGGTGCGCAGTTATGCGCGCATTCCAGTTTGGGTCCTCACCTGCCGGGTAACCGGTCGCCAGATAGGTGACTTGCGAGGACCGGGCTGCAATGGTTTCGGCGAAGTGGGATTTACCGGATCGAGCACCACCCAAAATGAAGTGGTGGCTGTTACCGGTTATCCGCAGGCCCACCTCGAGGACGGTGCCATCGTCGACAACGCGTGCGCAGCAGGCTAAGAGCTGAGCTCGCAGTTGCTCGGTTGGGGGATTGTGGTGGCTCAGGTGTATCGCAACAACATCGCTGTGCTCGGTGATTGCATCCATGTCGCGCAGTTCTTGCATGGCCCTCGGAAAGGTTTCGAGATCAAGGTGCCCGTGCCCATGGTCAAATTTGGTGCCAAAAGTCTCATCAAGTAGCACCAGGTCAAAGCACCGTCCACGAATCTGATCTAGCAAAGCCGCATTGAATGGCCCGGTATCGGTTGCATAAAAAAGGCGGCGTGCATCGGGGGCGGTGATATCGAACAGGACGGCTTCCTCGGCCAACACGTCGCCATTACCGGTTGCATGCGCTGCGGGCAAGGTGCGCACCGCATAGTCCCCGGTTCGTGTCACCAAGTTCAATTCCTCGCCGGCGGTGATCTGGTGCAGTTGCACCGCATCATTTGGCCCGATCCAGTCGCGGCAGCGTTCGAGGGCAACCGGTGGCGCCCAGATATGTAACGTGAACCCGGGGTCAACCCAACTGCGCCAGAGCAAAAAGTCCGGGGCCAGGTGGTCCGGGTGGCCGTGGGTAATCAAAATATGCTCAAGATCGGCGAACGAAGTTCCGAATCGACCGGCAGCCGCGGCTGCCGTCGGCCCAGCGTCCAGCAAGAGGCAGCCATCCACCAGCGCTGCGGTTGGGCATCGGGTTCTACCCGCGGTCCGTTCGCTCGTGCACGATGGGCAGCGACAAAATGGGTTGGGCCAACCGTCCGCGGATCCTGTGCCCAGCAGTTGAACGATCATGGGACGGGCACGAAAGTGGGCTGCGGGTCAAAAACGGCGCGGCGCGAAACCCGTCGCAGTGCATTCAAAATAGGCGCGCCAGCTATGAGGATCAACGTGACGGTTAGCACCGCGCGTGGAATGTCGTACCCAAGGGACGTCACTAGGGTAAATCGGACCCAGGACATCAAGTTCTCCACAATCGGCGCGCCGGGTGTGTAGGCGAGCGCGGCCGGCAGGTTGGCGACAAATGGCCAGAACCAAAGGTTTAGCAGGAGGCCGTAGGCGAAGCTAGCGACTGCACCGTAGGCGGCGAGGAGCAGGAGTTCAGGTCGGCCGGTAGCCCTGGGCAGCAGGCCAGCACCAAGGCCGACCCATGCGGCCCCGAGCATTTGAAATGGCAGCCACGGCCCCACCCCACCGGTAAGCAGTGCCGATGAAAAAAGTGCTACCGCACCAAGGGCAAAACCAAAACCGGGCCCAAGGGCGCGACCACCGAGCACCAAAATGACCCAGATCGGCTCCAGCCCGGCAGTACCACCTCCTAGGGGTCGCAGCACCGCGACGACAGCTGCTAGCACTCCGAGCAGGGCAATGGCCTTGGCGTCCATGCCGCCGTCGGTGAACGACGAAACAACTACGGCGAGCAGTAGTGGAATGACGATCGCGAACAACCAGGGCGCATCGGTGGCATGTGCGACGACACTCGAGGTCGGGGCAGCGATAAGTGGCCAGCCGAAGGCAACCATCCCGACAAGTGAGGTGGCCGCGATGGTGATGATGGATCGCGGTCCAAGCCGAAGGGCCAAGGAGTTTGTCACTAGCCGACCTGCTCAATCATCGCAGCGCGAACCTCGGAGACCGTTAGCCAATCCTCGGGGGCCAAGATCTTCGCGACCTGCGGTGCGAACATGGGGGAGGCCAGTACCACTTCGTGGGTCGGCCCATCGGCAACCACCTCGCCCTCGGCGAGCACGATCACCCGCGTTGCTACCTCCGCGGCCAGTTCCACATCATGGGTTGCCAGCACGATCCCGTGCCCGGTAACTGCCAACTCACGAAGTACTTTTACCAGTCTTGCCTTGGTGGGATAGTCAAGGCCACGCGTTGGCTCATCAAGTAGTAGCAGCGGCGGTCGGGCGGCGAGCACGATAGCCAGTGCCAGGAGCAGCCTTTGGCCTTCGGATAGATCCCGCGGGTGCGTGCCGTCCATTACTTCTGGTGCGAGAAGTGCCAAGAGCGCGCGGGTGGTTCCAAGTTCAACATTGGCGTCATGGTCTGATGATCGGCACTCGCCGGCGACGGTCGAGGCTTCGAGTAGGTCGCCGGGGTCTTGTGGCACCAAGCCAACACTGTGCACGAGTTCGGGACCTTTTATCTCGCGGGGATCCTTACCGTTTGTTCGAACTACCCCCGCACTCGCCAGCCTTAGACCCACCATTGTGCTCAGCAGCGTAGATTTACCGGCGCCATTTCGGCCCATTAGTGCGACGATTTCACCTCGGGTGATGGTGGTGCTCACATTTTTCAGGGCGACAACAGCTCCGTAACGCACGGTCAACTTGTCAGTGACGATAAGTGGCGTCGCGTCGCGCGCACCTTTGATGATTCGAAGTGGCGCGGCGTGACCGGTCAGGAGCTCACGCAGGGGGCCAGCGGCGCGTCGTGCGTCACGCACGGTCAACGGGAGCGGCTGCCAACCAGCAAGCCTGCCGAGTTCAACAACAGGTGGGGCGATTGGTGAATTGCCCATCATTTCGCTCGGGGTGCCACTGATTATTGGTTCACCATCGCCGGGCACAATTACGATGCGATCGGCGTACTGCACCACTCGCTCCAACCGGTGTTCCGCCATCACGACCGTGACATTGAGATCGTGCACCAAGCGCTGCAGTGCAGCGAGCACGTCTTCGGCGGCACCGGGGTCCAGTGCCGAGGTGGGTTCATCAAGTACGAGCACTTTCGGGTGTGAAGTCAGCACCGAGCCGATTGCTACCCGTTGCCGTTGGCCGGCCGAGAGTGAAAGCAGTGGTCGGTTGCGCAGATCCACTAAGCCAAGTAGATCAAGGGTTTCTTCTACTCGCCGGCGCATGACATCAGGTGCCAGGCCAAGGCACTCCATGCCATATGCGAGTTCTTCCTCTACCGTGTCGGCGACAAATCCGCTCATCGGATCCTGTGGCACTACGCCCACCAGATCGGCTAGTTCGCGCGGTGGGTTGGTTGCGGTGTCGCGTCCGTCGACGAGAATTCGGCCGGTGAGCGTGCCGCCGGTGAAGTGCGGAACCAAGCCGTTGATGGCCCGTAGCAAGGTGGTCTTGCCACTGCCGGTGCGGCCCACGACCAACACGAGCTCACCCTCGGGGATTTGCAGGTTGACCTCGGTGAGTACCGGCTCGGTGGCGCCCGGGTAGGTAATCGAAACGCACTCGAAGTTGATCATGCGGGGACCTCGATCCTTGGCAACTTGCCAATGATGGTGCGGGGCAGCGTGGGTGCGGTGAGTGCCGGAGTGGTAGCAATTAGTAAACCGAGGAGTGGCAGGAGCGGCAGCGCCGGCCAGGTCGGTGGATTACTAGGGGTATCCAAGCCCGGCATGGCCACCCAATTGGCGCCAAGAAAGCTCAAGGCCACCAGCACGCCGGCGCCGGCCACCAAATTCTCCGGGAGCGCCCATGGGTCAGGCCGGTAGCGGGTGCGCACGGCAGTGCGCGCTGACCACGTGATCGAAGTGATGCAGACACTCACACCAACTAACAGCATGGGCAACCCGAGCGCCGCCGGGGACCCGGCGGCGATGAGAGCGTAAGTGCCGATGCAAGCGGCGACCAGCCCGGTTAGCAATAGCAATGAGTTCATGCGGCGTCGGGCGGCACTAATTTCACCGCGGCGTCCGTAGCCGCGGGAGTCCATGGCCGCCGCGAGTGTCACGGATTTTTCAAGTGCCCCCTCGAAAACCGGCATCGCTGCGCCGGCAATTGCCCGGACACCTTTTGTTGGGCGACCACGTAAGCGGCGTGCGGTGCGCACCCGATCAACGTCGGCAACGAGTTGAGGAGTAAATGTCATGGCGACTACCACGCTGACTCCGAATTCGTAGAGCGCTGCAGGCACGGACTTCAGCAACCTACTTGGTGAGGCGAGGGAATTTGCGGCCCCGACGCAGATCAAGATAGTCGCCAGCCGCAAGCCGTCATAGAAAGCCAAAAGCACGCTCTCAAAGGTGATGTCACCACCAAGTCGAACCCCTGCTAACCATGAGGGAAAGGTCACGCCGGGCAGCTGAAGTAGCACCGTGGTGCCGAACGCCGCACCAAAAATCAGTTGAACGCCCACCCGAATGACGATAACCGCCACTCCTAGCCGCAGGAAGAAGATGAAGGATCGCCCCCACGGTGCATCCGGCTTTCGAGCAGAGACCACAAGTGCTGCCACGGCAATGATCAAGGAAAGTAATAACGGATTGGTGGTGCGACTTGCCGCTGCGGCCAGGCCTAGTGCCCAAACCCACCAGGCCGCCGGGTGCAACCATCGTGGGAGAGTGAAGAGTGATCCAGTCATGACGCCCGCCTGCGTTGTAACACCCAAGCGCCGACCAAGCCAAGTGCGATGACCACCCCGACTGCGATGAGCGGCACCGGGCTGCCATCGGCGGCTGCCGGAACCGCAGCAATGGCACTTTCGCTCACCGCAGTTGACGGCGCTACCAAAACATCGGTTACCTCAACTACGGCAATCGAAGCTGCGGTGGCATCGATGGCAATGGCGCATTCACCGGTTGGGTACGAGTCGATCCCGCAGACCAATCCAGACTGCACGCGCGGTGTCGCTACTGCCATCAAGGCATCGGCACCGGACTTTGACTCGTCAATGACCGCGCACGCGCCACGTGCTGGCGGTGGCGATTGTCCGGCAGGTGCGGTACCGGCAACACCCGGATCAATGACCATGGCAACGCGAATCTGGCCATCGGGTTGCTGAACGGACCCGCAAATCCGCTCGAATGCCCGGGACGGGTCGGTGCGCGGTTGGCTGGTGCTGCCACTTGCGTTTGCAGCGACCGCGAACCGCCAAGCCTGCACATCGCCATCGACCGGTTCGGTACCCGCAGGACCAACCTGGGAGAAAACCCATTGGCCATTGCTCACCGTCCAAAACGTCCAATAGCGATATCCGGTCTCGGCCCGGGCCACCGGGCTGAACACCAGCGCCGCAAGACAAATTGCGACGCTGATGCAGATGGCCCGGGATACACGTGGCATTACTGCTGGCTCTGCTGCAGTGCATTGATCAAATTGATGCCACCGAAATTGGTTGGCTTCATATTCGTCGCCTCGCTCACCAGCAGCAGCAAACCCAAAGCGCCTGGGTTAGCTGCTCCCGCCGGCATCGCGTAGGCACTCGCATTTGCAACCAAGGTGGCGGTGCCTTTGGTCACCGCTTGCCGACCATTGGAGTTCGCCACGAAACCGAGGACAGCGAAACTCGTTGACGTGTAATCAGGGTCTGACCCAAATGCGCTGGGTAGTGCGCCAGTGCCCGTGATCTTCGTGGCTAGGTAACTACCGGCTGCGTCCGTTGCCGACCTACCGCAAGTTGGATTTGCGGTTAGCTTGATGGAACTCGATCCGCTGACCGGCAAGGTCGCAACAAGTCCCAAGAAGCCCTGTGCGGTGGCGAGGGGATCTGCGGCGGCGCCCCTCTCATAGGAGAGTCCACCACCGCTCGCGCAACTTACGGCCAAGCGGTTTAGGTAGCGGGTGGCTTTTCGGTAACTGGGCACCTGCCGACTTGGTGCCTCGCCCATCAATGCGGACAGCACCAAGCCGGTGGATGCGGGGTCGGTGGCACTTCCGAGGAACCAAGGCCAACCCCCATCCTTGCTTTGGTGCTTCGCCAACCAGACAGCGGCAGCATCGGCACTTGCGGCCTGATCCACTGCTAAGAGCGCGCTCAGGGCCAGCGCGGTGGTGTTGGTGTCGGGACCGGTGTAGTTGACCGGATCGGAGACAGCACAAGCCTTGCTCGGATCGGGGCGGTACGCCTGGAAACTGCCATCAGCGCACTGCTGCTTAAGGAGCCAGGTGATAGCTGCCTTGCCTGGCTTAACGTCATTTGCGACCAAGCCCAAGATCCCTAGGGACTGGCGAAAGACGCCGTCAAAAGTGGCATCCCCGCGGCCATAGAGGCCCGAATTGGCCGCCGGGTCGGCATGTGCGGGCGGGGCGGCGGCGCCGAGGGCGAGAATCGTTGCGGCCAGCGCCACAAGTGTTGAAATTCGTTTGGACATGGTCACCATTTCTTAGTTGAGCGGTTTTGGCCTGGTGCCCACGTCCTATTCGGCCATAAAAAAACCCTTCAGCATTGCTGCATGAAGGGAGACCGGGTAAAGACCCGGGCTCCGTTCCGTTACCTCGACGGGTGGAGCCGCTCGTAACTGCCAGGTGCTCCGACTCGCCCAAAGACTGGGATCACGGTTGCGGGACAGCGCCGGAATCGCACCGGACTTTCCCTGGATTCAATTACGCGGATTCAGTTGTGAGGTCAACTTCCCACGGCTGACGCGCCGTTGTCAATCCCGACCCGCTTAACCCGACCCGCTTAACCCGACCCGCTTAACCCGACCCGCTTAACCCGACCCGCTTAACCCGACCCGGCTTCCACGATTACCCGATGCGACCTGATGCGCTCTAAGATGGCGGCCTCAGGAAAGACATGGGCGCTGGCCCGCGGTTAAAATATCGAGCGAAACGCAGTCGGAGGAGTTTTAATGGGTTGGTCTTGGCAATATCTAACAGCCGAAGGCGTTGTAGTCGCTGAACTACCCGATACCTCAATGGCAACTGCTTTCCCGACCCAATCTGATGCCGAGACCTGGATCGGAGAGGTCTGGCCGACCCTGCTCGAGGCCGGGATTGAACAGGTTTTGCTCCTTGAAGAAGATCGAATCGTCTACGGGCCGATGGGGCTGCGCCCGGCTGAATAGCTACTGCCAACTACCCTTGAAGCAGATCACTCGGTAATTGTGAGTCG
>Ga0247838_1000100_pt1 | contig 125742 bp, 103 predicted proteins | sample LaCruzMarch2015__5_FD_189097 | JGI IMG/M metagenome (GOLD analysis project Ga0247838, IMG submission 189097) | Freshwater microbial communities from meromictic Lake La Cruz, Castile-La Mancha, Spain - LaCruzMarch2015_15m | ecosystem: Environmental > Aquatic > Freshwater > Lake | place: Spain...
AGACCAGCTTCAGGCAGGGGTCCGCGGCGGCGCTGAGGCCGCTCAGCGCCAGACCAAGACCCAACAGGATCGCGACAGTCGTCAGGCCCAAGCGTCTGCCCATGGTCCCCATCTCTCTGGTTGCGATCGTGACAGGATAACCGATCAGCCTGGAACGCGTCGTGGGCGGTTCGCAGTCCGCGGCCGGATGGAACGAGAACAATGCCTTGGGGCGCTCGTGCAGGACCGCTCAGTCACCCGGCAGATGATCCGGCCGGCAGCGATTGCAAGGTCACCGGCCCACACCAGAGCCGTGTCAGGAGCCCATGGCCGGCCACCGGGCAACCGCTGGTCCAAAAGCGTTGCGCGCCGCTCCGGCCCGGATCGGCCAATAGACCGACCGACTCCAATCGATGCCGGACCTGGCGGGCGACCGCGGCGCCCGAGTCCAGCACGGCCACCGCGGGACCGGCAAGATCCTGGATGACGGGGGTGAGATAGGGGTAATGGGTGCAACCCAGGACGACAGTGTCCGCCCCCCGCGCGAGCAGCGGGTTGAGGTAGTCCGCCAGCAGGGCGCGGGTGGTCGCACCGTCCAGGTCACCCGCCTCGACCCGTTCCACCAGACCGGGACAGGGTTGCAGCAGGAACTGCGCCCCAGGGCCAAGCCGCTCCAGAAGCAGGCTGAAGCTCGGGCTCGCCAGGGTCGCGCGGGTCGCCAGGACCCCGATGATCCCGCTGCGGGTCAAGCTCAAGGCCGGCTTGACCGCCGGTTCCATCGCGATGATGGGCACCGGATAGCGGGCGCGCAGCAAGCGCGCCGCCGCGCCGGTGGCGGTGTTACAGGCCACCACGACGGCCTTGGCACCGCGCGCGATCAGGAACTCGGTGAGCACCAGGGCGCGCGCCTCTATCGCCTCCAAGGGCTTGTCGCCATAGGGCGCGTGCCCGGAGTCGGCGATATACAGCAGATCTTCGGCGGGCAGTTCGCGGCGGATCTCCTTGAGGACGGTGAGTCCGCCGACGCCGGAATCGAACACCCCGATGGGCTGATCCGAGGTCATGGTCAGCCGGTCATCCGCCGATAGATGTCCGCGACCCGGTAGGGCAGCTTGGCGACTTTCTCGACCAGGGTGTAGCCGGCCGGCCCGAACATATGGGGCAGATAGTCCTGGGCCTGATCATCGACCGTGATGCAGAAGGGGTGAACACCCTGACTGCGTGCCTCCAGGATCGCCTGACGGGTATCCGCGATCCCGTAATCGCCACGGTAACCGTCCTCGTCGTCCGGGCGCCCGTCCGAGATCGTCAGCAGGACGCGGGTGCGCGCATCGACCGCCAGCAGCTTGCGCGTCAGGTGACGAATGGTCACGCCCATGCGCGTGTAGTCCTGGGGCCGGATGCCGCTGATCCGGTCCTGGACCGCCGTGTCGTACGGCTCGGCAAAGGTTTTCACCCGAAACGCTTCGCAGCGCATGTGGGTATAACCGGAAAAGCCGTAGATGGCGTAGCGGTCGCCCAGCAGTTCCAAGGCTTCACAGAGCAACACCAGCGACTCGCGGCAGACCTCGTTGATCCAGCCCTTGGTGGAGCCGCTCATGTCCACCATGAAGAGGACGGCCACGTTGCGGTCCAGCTTGCGGCGACGCTGAAACAGGCGCTCGGTTTGCTCCAGCCCGCGGGCCTGGTCCGCGTAGGACTCGACCAGGGCGTCGATGTCCGGATCCTCGCCGAACGGCTCGCGCTTGAGCAGCCGCGCCTCCCCGCGCAGGGCTTCGAAGGTGCGATACAGATGCTTGAGCAGGCCCCGGTACTTGTGCCGGGTCGCCGCCGCGAAACCGTCAGCCAGCGGCTGAACCTCGCGCTCCCGCAACCGACACCAGTGCTTGCGATAGCCCTGACGGCCATGGTCCCACTCGTCATAGATGAAGGTATCGCGCTCCTCCGGCACTGGTGCGCCGTCATCGCGCGCGGTGCCGGGCCGACGCTGGTAGACACCGTGGCCGGCAGCCTCCAGATAGGCATCCGGGATATGCCCGAAATCCTGGACGATGGATTGCATCAGTTGCACCGTCTCCGCAACGGGTTGGACCGGCTGATCCCCAAGAACCAGCGCGAAGGCGACGCCGTCCGGCCAGTCGTCGGCTTGCTCCCGCTCCAGATGGAAGCGCGGCGGTTCGCCCGCGGCGACGCCCGGCCGGTTCGCCGGTTCAGCAGCGATGACCGCCAGGACGGCGGCGAACTGGTCCCGTTCACGGGCGTGGCGCGCGGCCATCACCTCGGCGACGCGCTCCGGCTGCAGCGCGCCCTGGTAGCACAAGGGTTCGAGCGGCGCCGTGCCGGCCCGATACAGTTCGGCCGCCAGTGTCCAGGAGAGGGCCGCGTCCGCGTCCGCCGCGCGCAAACACGCCGCGGCATCCTGCCAGTCGGGCGGGAGCGGCGGGCGGTCGCCCAATCGGTCCATGTCGCGCGCCAGGCCGGGCAGTTCAGCCCTGATCCGCGCGTCGAGCCGCAACCCCTCCAGCGTAGCGAACAAGGCCAACGCGCGGGGCCGGTCGGCATAGGGTGCCAACTGGTCCAACGCGGGTTCGCGCCAGGTGCCGAACCAGTTCTGGGCCCACAGGAAGACGATCAGGCACTTGTAAAGTGTGAAATTTTCTGCGCGACTCGCGAAGCGGGTGACGGCAGCCGGGACGAACAGCGTCTCGGTGTCGGTGCAGGCCGTGTCCCCGACCGCCAGCCGCAGTCGGCGGCCGGCCAAGCCGGTGGTGAAGGCGTCCAGCACCTGGGCCAGATCTGCGAAACGCTGGCCGTCGCGACCGGCCCGCCGGGCCAGTGCATCCTCCGCCACCCGCCGCAGGGCGCGGATCCCACCCTGACTGCCCTGGTGGTCATAAATGGCCAGCAGGTCGATCACCCAGTCGGGGATTTCCGCATCGGGCAGTGCGCGCAAGACGTCGGGGGAGTGGACGCAGAGGTAATAAGCCAGATCCAGGCTGGTACGACCAACCCGCTCCACCTGGCCGAACAGCAACTCCACCCGCGCCGCGGGGAACCAAGCCAGGGCCTCGGCGGGCGGCAACACGCTGCGGCGCATCGAGAGCACCGGATAGACCAATGACTCCAGGCGCTGGTGGATCACCTCCACCGTCAGGGCATCCGCGGCCGGACGGCCGCCCACCCCGTAACGCCGCGCCAATTCCTCGTCACTCATCCGGGCGGTGCGCACGCGCGCCAGGAACTCTTCCTGGCTCAGTTCTTCGCCGATGGTCTTGTCATCACTCACTGATCGCGCGTCTTAGAGATCGAAACTCGCCCACACCGGACAATGATCAGAGGGCCGGTCCATGGCGCGGAGTTCATAGTCGATGCCAACCTCGAGCAGACGCTCTTTCAGCGGGGCGGTGACCAGGATCAGGTCGATGCGCAGACCGCGCCGGGGATCCCGTTCAAAGCCTTTGGAACGATAATCAAACCAACTGAATCGATCATCCACGGCGGGATGCATGACGCGAAAGGCGTCATGCAGACCCCAGTCGGTGACGACCTTGAGCCATTCCCGCTCCTCGGGCAGAAAGCTGCACTTGCCGTCCCTGAGCCAGCGCTTGGCATTGTCCGCACCGATGCCGATGTCCAGGTCCAAAGGCGCCACATTCATATCGCCCATCACCACGAGCTGCTGATCAGGTGTAAAACAGTCGCGTAAATACTCGGCCAACGCATCATAGAAGCGCGCCTTACCGGGAAATTTCACCGGGTGATCGCGACTCTCGCCCTGCGGGAAGTACCCATTGATGACGACGACCTCGCCGCCATCCGCCAACGCGTAACGGCCGGTGATCGCACGCCGTTGGGCGTCCGCGTCATCGCCCGGCAATCCCTTGACGATCGCCAGCGGCTCGTCCCGGCTCAGCAGGGCAACGCCATAATGTCCCTTCTGCCCATGAAACCGGGTGCGATATCCCATCCCCTCCACCATCTCCAGTGGAAACTCGGCATCCGCCACCTTGCACTCCTGAAGGCCCAGTACATCCGGGTCGAGCCGTGTCTTGAGCGCCTCCAACTGATGCGGCCGGGCACGGATTCCATTGATGTTGAATGAGCAAAGCTTGAACATTTCAGGAACTCCGGACGGCGAAAGAAATTCGGGATAGCGATCAGCGATCAGCGGCGCTAATGTACTGAGCGCGACTGGCCAACGGGCGTTGTCATCGTACCGGCCAGCGTCCGCCGAGGCTGGAGCGGACATCTGATCCACAGATGTCACAGATGAACACAGATGTTCTTCTTAGCTGTGAACATCTGTGACATCTGTGGATCAATCCTGGGGATCGCTGTGGCCGGAACTGCGCTCATGGCCGGCAGCGGCGCTCCGCCCGATCAATTCGAGTACCGCCAGTGCCGCCTTCCGGGCCGCGTCGTGACGCAGTCCCGCGTGAATGCGGGCATACTCGGCAGTGACCACGGAGACCCGCGCCGGGTCATCCAGCAAGTCCAGCAGCGCCGGCGCCATCAGGTCCGCCCGGCACCGATCCTGAAGAAACTCGGGTGCCAGTTCGCGTCCCGCGAGCAGGTTGGCCATGGCCGCGTAGGGGACTTTCACCAGACGTAACTGCGTCACCAAATGATAGGTGAAGGGATGGACCCGATAACCGACCACCATCGGACGCTTGAGCAGGAGTGTCTCCAGGGTCGCGGTGCCGGAGGCCGTGAGCACACAGTCCGCCGCGGCAATGACCTCGCGCGAGCGCCCATCCACCAGCGTGACGGGTAGGTTGGGGGCCAGACGGTCGAGGACCGCGCTGAAATGCGCGCGCAGCCGCGCGTTGACCAAGGGCACCACGAAACGCAACTCCGGCCGGGCGTCCAGGCAACGCAGCGCGGTCTCGATGAAGGGCACCGCCAAACGCTCCATCTCGCCGAGCCGACTGCCCGGCAGCACGGCAATCAGTGGCCCGTTCGCGTGCAGGCCCAGCACGCGGCGGGCGGCCCGCTGATCGACGTCCAGGGGAATCTGATCGGCCAGCGGGTGGCCGACGTAGCGGGCCGGCACCCCATGCGCGCGCAGAAAGGATTCCTCGAACGGAAAGACGCAGAGCATCAGATCGACCGCGCGCCGAATGCCTTTCACCCGACCCGGACGCCAGGCCCAGACCGTTGGGCTCACGACATGGACGGTGCGAATCCCGGCCGCCCGCAGACGCCGCTCGAGACCCAGATTGAAATCCGGCGCATCGACGCCGATGAAAACATCCGGCTGGTCTTTGAGGAAAAACCTCAGGAGTTCACGCCGCAATCCGAGCAGCTCGCGCAAATGGCCGATCACTTCAGTCAAGCCCATGACCGATAACCGCTCCATCGGGAACAGGGTCGCGCAGCCCGCTTCGAGCATTCGCGGACCGGCCACCCCGATACAGCGAACCCCCGGCGCCAACCGCGCGAGTTCGGTAATCACGGCGGCACCCAGGATGTCTCCCGAAACCTCGTTGGCGACGATGCCGACGCGCAGCGCGGGGGCGGCGGCCATCAGCGCACGATACTGCGGCTGCTGTCCGCCACGAAGGCCGCCAAGGGGGCGATCTCGGGGCTGGTCTGCGCCAGAACCCGCAGACGCTCCAGGGCCTCATCCAGCTTGAGGCCGCCCATGTAGAGTGCCCGATAGGCACGCTTGATCACCGTGATCGCCTCGGGCGTAAAGCCGCGGCGGCGCAAACCCTCGGCATTGATCCCGTGGGGGGCCGCGGGCTGGCCGGCGACCGTGACATACGGGGGCACATCCTTGCTCAGAGCCGATCCCATGGCGCAGAAACAATGAGCGCCCAGGCGGCAAAACTGGTGGACGATGGTAAAGCCGCCCAGAATGGCCCAGTCTTGGATTTCCACATGCCCGCCCAGAGAAGCCGCATTGGCCATGATCACATGGTCGCCGATCCGGCAATCGTGGGCGACATGGGTGTAGGCCATGAACAGGTTGTCATTCCCAATGCGGGTCACCCCCTGATCTTGGACGGTGCCGCGGTGCAGGGTGGCGCACTCGCGGATCTGGTTGCGATCACCGATCTCGAGCCGGGTCTCCTCGCCGCCATATTTCATATCCTGCGGGTCTTCCCCGACGGACGCGAACTGGAAGATCCGATTGTCCCGCCCGATCCGCGTGGGACCGCGAATGACCGCATGGGGTCCGATGCGTGTGTCGGCGCCAATCTCCACGCCTGGTCCGATCACCGTGAACGGACCAACCTCCACCCCAGGCCCCAGCAGGGCACCGGGATCGATCACGGCACTCGGGTGAATCAAGCGGTGAAGTCCCGCGCCGTACACATGATCTCCGCCGAGGCGACGATCCGGTCATCCACGCGCGCCTCGCCGTCGAACTTCCAGATGCCGCGACGCACCGCCAATAACTTGACGGTCAGGAACAACTGATCACCCGGCTCCACCGGGCGCTTGAACCGCGCCTTATCGATACCGACGAAGTAATACAGCGCTTTCTCGCCCACCTCTTCCGGACGCGAGGCCATGGCCAGCAAACCCGTTGCCTGGGCCAAGGCCTCGATGATCAGCACCCCCGGCATCACCGGACGCACCGGGAAGTGCCCGACGAAATAGGGTTCGTTGTAGGACACATTCTTGAGCGCGACCAGATAGTCATCACGCTTGAAATCCACCACCCGATCGACCAGCAGAAATGGATACCGATGCGGCAGCACGCTCAGCACCTTATGAATATCCATGGTGATCCGCTCAGGGGTGATCACAGCGGGTTCCGCGCGCCCGACCACTGGCCCCGCGTCCGTTAGATTAGGCTCAGATGCCTGCATCAGTCTTCCTCCTGCCCGGGCGCGGCGCTCAACAGTGCCACGCGCGCTTCGAGTTGCTTTAGTCGGCGCGACAACTCATCGAGGTGCCTTAACCGCGCCACGTTACGCCGCCATTCCGCGCTGGGCATGGCGGGTATTCCACTGCTGTAAGACCCCGCGTCCGGAAACGAGCGGGTGACCATCGCCTGACCGGTAAAGTGGACCTGATCGCCGATCACGAGGTGCCCGGCGATGCCGACGGCCCCCGCGATGGTGCAGTTGCGGCCGATCAGGGTGGACCCCGAGATCCCGGTCATCGCCGCCATGGCGGTATGCTCACCGACCTGTACGTTGTGACCGATCTGAATATGATTGTCCAACTTGACCCCATCACCAATGAAGGTGTCACCGATAGCGCCGCGGTCCACCGTGGTGTTGGCGCCGATCTCCACATCGTCACCGAGCACCGCACGCCCAACCTGCGGGATGCGCACCCACCGCTCCCCATCCTTTGCAAAGCCGAAGCCCGCCCGGCCGATCACGGCTCCCGGATACAACAAAGCCCGCTTGCCGACCCGTGTTCCATGACACAGGGTCACGCGCGCCACCAAACGGCTATCCGCGTCGATCTCCACCCCCTCGCCGATGATACAGCCGGGGCCGATGAACACCCGCGGCCCGATCCGGGCACCCGCTTCAATCACCGAGGTGGGCCCGATCCAGGCGCTGTCGTCGATCCGGGCGGTCGCATCAACGACGGCGGACGGATGAACACCGCCCATCACCGGCGGCTCCGGGAAAAGGAGTTGCGCGGCCCGCGCAAAACTCAAGTAGGGATTGCGGCTGATCACGACAGGCACCTCGGCCGCAGCGGCATCCGCTTCAGTCAGGATCACGACCCCGGCGCGGGTCTCCGCGAGATGATGGCGATACTTCCGATTGCCCAGGAAACTGAGACAATCGGGCTCCGCGCTCGCCAAATCGGCGACGCGCGACACACGGCTGTGCGGGTCGCCTCGATAAGGTTCACCCAGCCGGCCAGCAAGTTCTTCAAGAAGAATTCCATCTGCCCTCATGCCAGCATCTCCTATCACGACATCCTCTCGCTCCGGCTCACTTGTTACCTGAATCCCGTTTCAGCCGCTCGATGACCAGGTCCGAGATATCCATGCGCGGGCTGTAGTACACCAGCCCTTCGGTAATCACCAGGTCGATCCCTTGTTCTTTGGCGAGTTCGACCACCACCTCACGGACTTGCTTTGCCAATTTGGTGCGTAACTCGTTCTGACGCAGAGCGACGTCTTCCTGAAACTCATCCTGGGCGTACTTGAGCTTGCGCGTGCGGCTACGAATGTCGTTCTGCAGCCGCTGCATCTCACTCTCGCTCATCAGTGCGGAATCGCGCTCGAGCTTGCGTTGCAGGATCGTGATCTGCTCCTGCTGCTGGCGCAGATTGCGCTCACGCTCTTCGACCTCGACCTGCAGCGCCTTGCCGGCCGCCTCGTATTGCGGCGAAAGCTCAACTACCCGGTTCGGATCGACCACGCCGATCTTGTATGGATCCGCGCCAATGCACGGCACCGACACCAAGGTCAGGACGATGACTCCGACTTGCGAGAGCTTCACGTTCGTCACTCTGGACTCAGAACGTCTGACCGATGCCGAACTGGAAGATCTGTGTCTCATCCTCCGCCTCCGAGTTCAGCGGCCAACCCATGCTGATGGTCAAGGCCCCGACCGGCGATAACCAACTGGCGGCAATACCAGTTGAATACCGCACTTCACCAAAGTTGAAGCCGGTCGGTGCCACCAGGGGGGTGTCTTGAGTCACCCAAACGTTACCCACGTCAAAAAACAGTCCCATGCGCACCGTCTTCTCGATCTCGCCGCCCAGTGGCGGCGCCGCCATCAGTTCGATGCTGCCAACCATTTTGACATTACCACCCACCGGGTCATCCGTCAGGGACGTCTCGCGGGGTCCCAGTGAGTTGGCAACATAACCGCGCACCGAGCGGGGGCCGCCGGCGTAGTAATTTTCCCAGAACGGCAAGTAATTCAGGTCGCCATAGCCGTCGCCGTAGCCAAGGTCCGCACTCAGGGAAAGAACGAAGCGGGAGGTCAAGGGGATGTAACTGTTGCCTTGATAGCCGATGCGGTAGTAGGTCAGATCGCTGCCTGGGACCGCGACTTCGCCGCGTATGCTCTGGATACTCCCTTTCCGGGGGAACACCGCTTTGTCGCGCGTGTCGTTGACATAACTTGCACTGAGAATGAAATCGTTGAATTCGGACCCGTTCTGCAGAACGAAATCCTGGGCCAAAACGGAATAGCCGGCCATGAACTCGGTGTACTGGTAGCGTAGCGCGATACCGGCCCGACTGGTCGCCGAGATCGGCAGCCCGAAGTTCATCCCAACGATACCGACATTAGTCGCGTAATCGGCACCGACCAGATTACTGAAGTTCGTCTCGCGGTAAGACAACTCGAAACCGCGGCTGATGCCGTCGATCGTGTAATACGGATTCTGGTAGCTGAACTGGTATAGGGTGTTGGCGTCACTGGTGTTGAACGCCAGCGATACCCGTTTCCCGGTCCCCAGGAAGTTGTTCTGATTGATACTCGCGTTGAACAGCACGCCCTGCGACTGAGAGTAGCCGATGCCGGCCATGAGATTGCCCGCGGGCTTTTCGCGGACCGTGAAATTGACGTCGACCTGATCCGCGGTGCCGGGCACCGGTGGCGTCTCGGTCGTCACGTCGTCAAAATAACCAAGCCGATTGAGGCGTTCGCGTGACTCCTTGACCAAAGCAGCGGAAAACCAGGCACTCTCCAACTGGCGCAGTTCGCGCCGCAACACCTCGTCACGGGTACGGGTATTGCCCTTCATGTTGACGCGGCGAACGTAGACGCGCTTACCCGGATCCACGAAAAAGGTCACCACCACCTGCTTGGTCGCGTCGTCGACCTCCGGTACCGGATTGACGTTGGCGAAGGCATAGCCCTCGTCGCCGAACAAAGCGGAGATACGCTCGGCGCTCTCGGTAGTCAATTTGCGCGAAAAGCGCTCGCCCCGCCGCAACTGGATCATCGGAAACACCTTCTCCACGGGGACCGCGGGCTCACCGGCCAGCTTGATGTCGCTCACCGTATAGGGGCTACCCTCGTCGACCACGACCGTGACATAAATTTCTTTCTTATCGGCACTGATCGAGACCTGCGTCGACTTGATCTCGAACTTGAGATAGCCGCGGTCGAGGTAATAGGAACGCAACCGCTCCAGATCACCCGCGAGTTTTTGCTTCGAGTACTGATCGTTCTTGGAATAGAATGAATGCCAACCGGTGGCACCGAGATCGAACTGTTTGAGCAGTTGCTTGGTATCGAATGCCTGGTTCCCAATGATATTGATCTGCTTGATACGCGCCGTGAGACCTTCGGTCACGTCGATACGGATGGCAACGCGATTGCGTTCGAGCGGGGAAACTGTGGAGACGATCAGGACACCGTACTTGCCGCGTGAAAAATACTGGCGCTCCAACTCCTGTTCGATCCGATCGAGCACCGAGCGGTTAAAGACCCGACCCTCTTTCAAGCCGATCTCCTCGATGGCCTTACGCAGAGTCGCTTCATCGATATCCTTGTTTCCGACAAACTCGATCTGCGCGATCGCCGGGCGCTCCTGAACGGTCAGCACCAACACGCTGCCGTCACGTTCCACGCGCACATCGTCAAAGAATCCGGTCTGGTAAAGAGCGCGGATAATATTGGCGGTCACGTCGTCGCCAACGGTATCACCAACCTGGACCGGGAGATAGTTGAACACCGTCCCTGGGGCGATGCGCTGCAGACCCTCGATCCGGATATCGGCGATCCGGAACTGATCCGCGGACACGACGCCGCCAAACAGGATCGCACATGTCAGCAGCAGAGCAACGAGAGGACGACGCCTGCCGCCGCCGATGCCAGCAATTAGAACGCGCACAGGCACTTCCCCTCGATCAAGCCAAAGACCGTCGCGCGAGGCGGCGGCTAAAGGCAGGTAGTATAAGGGATCATCAGCGGCTAACCAAAGATCCGGGAGAGATCAAGATAGAACGCCAGGCCCATCAGTGCGGCCAGCATGACAATTCCCAGCTTCTGGCCCTGCAACTGAGCGGCCTCGGAGAGGGGGCTGCCCTTGATCCACTCGATGGCGAAGTACAGCAGGTGGCCTCCGTCAAGGATCGGAATCGGCAACAAATTCAGGACTCCAAGACTGATGCTGACGACCGCCAGAAACTTCAGGAACGAGTCGAATCCAATGGTCGCGGTTTGACCCGCGGCCTTGGCGATGGTGATCGGCCCGCTGAGATTCTCCAGCGAAGCCTGTCCCACCAGCATGCGTCCGATCACGCGCACGGTCAGGTAGCTCAGGTCGCCGGTCTTGACCAGGGCCGCAACCAGGGCCTCGACCGGACCATAGCGGACCTGAACGCGCTCCACCAGCACCTCGGCACCGATGCGTCCGACCGTCGCACCATCCTTCTCGACCGCACGGGGGGTCAGTGCGATCGTGCGGGGTTCGCCGTCCCGCTCGATGGCAACCCGCAACGCCTGCCCGGGACTGGACTGCACTGTCTCGACCCAGTGATCCCAATCCCGGATCGGTTTGCCGTCCGCACTGAGAATGCGGTCACCGACCGCCAAACCCGCCTGCGCCGCCGGCTCACCCCGGATCAGCTTACCGATGATCGCGGCGAACCGCGGCTTCTGCGGATGCAGTCCGAGCCCTTCCAGGACGCTGGCGTCCTCCGGCAGAGCCGACCAACGCTCCGCGTCGATCCAGCGCTCCTGTTCACGTCCGGAAGCATCGCGCACCGTCACGCGCAGGTCCTGGCCGCTGCGCTGCTCCACCATCAAGGCGAACACGACACGCTCCCAAATCGGCGCGTCACGGTCACCCACCCGGACGAGAGCGTCGCCTTCCCGAAAACCGGCCTGAGCCGCAATCGAATCCGGCTCGACCGATTCCACGACGGCACGCAAACCGGACTCACCGGCCATGAACACGGCCCAGTAGGCGAGGATCGCGAACAAAAAGTTGAACGCAGGCCCAGCCGCGACAATGGCGAAACGCTTCCACAGGACCTGACGATTGAACGCCTGATCAACCTGGTGCGCCGGGACCTCGTCCTCACGCTCATCGAGCATCTTGACGTAGCCGCCGAGGGGGATGGCGGCGAGCACATACTCGGTCGTGTCCGGGTTGCGCTGATAGCGCAGCAATGCGCGTCCGAACCCGATGGAGAAACGCAGGACCTTGACCCCGACCAGGCGCGCGACCCAGAAGTGACCAAATTCGTGAACGCTGATCAGGATCGCCAGCGCGATCAGGAAATAGAGGATATCGAGTGGCAGCGGCATGGACATGGCGTGCGCGTCAACCAGGCTCGTCGACGATGATTTGTTCCGCCGTGGCACGCGCCTGCTGATCGAGCGCGATCAGGGCCTCGAGGCCCTGACCCTCGACCGACTGCATGGCGGTCGATTGCAGTGTCTCCGCAACCACGCGGGCGATCCCTGGAAAATCGACCCGACCGCCGAGAAAGGCGGCCACCGCCATCTCATTGGCCGCGTTGAGCACCAGCGGGGCGGAACCGCCGGCACGAGCGGCTTCGAAGGCAAGTTGCAGGCACGGGAAGCGTGCCGGATCCGGCGCCTGGAAGTCGAGACGGCCCACGGCGACGAGATCCAGTGGAGCAACCCCGGAGTCGAACCGCTCCGGCCAGGCCAGCGCATGGGCAATCGGCGTGCGCATATCCGGGTTGCCCAGTTCGGCCAGGACGGACCCATCCTTGTACTGGACCAGCGAGTGAATCGTACTCTGCGGATGCACCACCACGGTAATACGCTCCGGACCCGTCCCAAACAGCCAGCACGCCTCGATGACCTCCAGCCCCTTGTTCATCAGCGTCGCCGAGTCCACCGAGATCTTCTGTCCCATACTCCAGACCGGATGGGCACAGGCTTGCGCCGGCGTGACCGTGGTGAGTCGATCCGTTGGCCAGTCGCGGAATGGACCGCCCGATGCGGTCAGCAGGATCTGTTCCACACCCACCTTGGCCAAGCCGGCACGAAACCCGCCGGGCAGGCACTGAAAGATTGCATTGTGTTCGCTGTCGATGGGCAACAGTTCCGCGCCGCTGTCGGCCACCGCGTCCATAAACAGGGCCCCGGCCATGACCAGGGATTCTTTGTTCGCCAGCAGCACGCGCTTACCCGCGCGCGCCGCCGCCAGACTCGGCCGCAGGCCGGCGGCACCGACGATGGCCGCCATCACATAACCGGCTTCCGGCAGGACCGCGACCTGTTCCAGCCCCTCCACCCCGGACAGAACCTCGGGGGCATCGGGCATACCGCCGAGCAGTGACGCGAGACGACGGGCCGCGTCGGGGTCAGCCATGGCGGCAACCTGCGGCCGATAGCGGCGACACTGTTCGGCCAGTCGCTCCACATTGCGGTGCGCGGTCAGTGCGACCACCCGGAAGCGTTCCGGGTGGCGCGCCAACACGTCGAGCGTACTCAGACCGATGGAACCAGTGGAACCAAGAACAGCGACACCAATCATGGATGCACCCAGCCTAAGTATAAGATGCCAAGCGTGAACACAGGTGCTGCCGCAGTCAAGCTATCGATGCGGTCGAGCATACCCCCGTGCCCCGGGAGCAGTTGACCTGCGTCTTTCACGCCGCGGCGGCGTTTGAGCAGGCTCTCGTAAAGATCACCCACAATGGAAATCGCGACCGTGACCGTACACAATAACGCGCAAAACAGGATCGTCTGAATGCTGGTGGAGAACATGAAACTCAAGAGGATACCGCCCAGGCCGGCGCTCACCAGGGCGCCGTAAACACCCGCCAGGGTCTTACCCGGACTCAACACCGGGGCGAGTTTCGCGTGCCCCCAGCGCCGGCCCACGAAATAAGCGGCCGAGTCCGCTATCCAGACCAGCAGGAACAGGAACAGCACGAGTAACGGCCCCGTCGCGGCGCTGGCCCGTAATGCGACCAGCGCCCCCCAGGGCGCACTCAGGACCAGCAGCCCTGCCAATACGGCAGCGACATCCAGACCCGGTCGCCGATCGATCCGGCGTATCCGCGTCAGGATCACGACCTGGATCACCCACCAGCCAACACCGAGACCGATGATCCGCGGACGCCAGTCCGGCGTAAACCAGAGCCCACCGATGATGACGCCCACCAGGCAGAGATACCCGCCGCGCGCCGCCCGTGTTTCGAGACCGACGAGCCCACCCCATTCCCAGGCGCCGACCAGGACGACCAGAGCGAGAAAGACGGCAAACCCGGATGGCGGCAGCCACAACACGGCGCCGATCACCGCGGGCCCCAGGATCAGCGCCGTCCAGGTCCGCTGACGCAGTGAACTGCCGCCGCGCAACAGGTTAACGCCAATCATCGCCGCCTCCCCCGGCTTTCGCCGCGACCTGCTCTCCGGTCAAACCGAACCGACGCTGACGATGGGCGAAATCGTCCAGAGCCTGACCATAAGCCGCGGCACCGAATTCCGGCCACAGGATATCGGTAAAATACAGCTCGGCGTAGGCCGATTGCCACAAGATGAAGTTGCTCAGCCGCTTCTCGCCGCCGGTGCGGATGAAGAGATCAGGATCGGGCAAATCCGCAAACGACAAGCGTGAAGCGAGGGCCCGCTCATCGATCGCGGCGGGATCGAGACGCTCCGCCAACACATCGGCGACGATGCGCCGCGTCGCCTGCGTGATATCCCAACGACCGCCATAGTTAGCCGCCACCAGGAGATTCAATTTGGTATTGTTCGCGGTGAGGTCTTCCACGTCGGCAATCCGCCGTTGCAGTTTCTCGCTGAAGGCCCGCCGTTCCCCGATGACACGCAGCCGCACGCCATTCTCATTCAAGCGTCGCACCTCACCGCGCAGGGTACTCAGGAACAGGTCCATCAGGAGACTGACCTCGGCGGGCGGCCGACGCCAGTTTTCGCTGCTGAAGGCGAACAGGGTCAGGGTCCCGACGCCCCGCTGCACGCTCTCTTCCACCACCGCGCGCACGCTCTTCACGCCCTCCCGGTGACCCCAGGTGCGGGCACGGTTGCGTTGATTGGCCCAACGTCCGTTACCGTCCATGATGATGGCGACGTGTTTGGGAACGCGTCGCTGATCCTCTTGTACCCCGTATGCAGGGGATTCCGTATCCACGTCTTCTTGGCTTCGGCTGCGCGTAGCGGTCCTCAGATCGACATCAGGTCTTCTTCCTTGGCCGCCAGGGCCAAGTCCACGTCTTTGACGTACTGATCAGTCAACTTCTGGACGGCCTCGGCGCCCCGCCGCTCGTCGTCCTCGGAAATCATCTTCTCTTTCACCATATCCTTGAGTTCGGCATTGGCATCACGGCGGATGTTGCGCATCGCGACCCGAGCCTGCTCCGCCTCATGGCGTGCCACCTTGATCAGATCACGGCGACGCTCCTCGGTCAGGGCCGGCATCGGCACCCGGATCACGGTCCCCGCGGTATTCGGGTTGAGACCCAGGTCGGACTGCATGATGGCCTTCTCCACCGCCTGGACCATGCCCTTTTCCCAGGGCGTGACGGCCAGGGTGCGGGCATCCTCGGCGATGACATTGGCCACCTGCCGGATCGGCATCTCGGAGCCGTAGTAGGATACCATCACGTGATCCAGCAGCGATGGATGGGCGCGCCCGGTGCGGATCTTCGCCAGCTCATGGCCCAGCGCCTCGACGCTCTTGCTCATCCGCAGCGCCACATCTTTCTTGATGTCATTGATCATAGTCACTCACCACTTGCCACCAGGGTGCCCACATCTTCGCCGCGCAGCAAGCGCAGCAGGGCTCCTGGTTCGTTGATATTCATCACACGCAGCGGCATACCATGGTCCCGACACAACACGATGGCCGTGGTGTCCATGACCTGTAACCCCTCGCGCAGGGCACGATCGTAACTGATCCGGGGGTAAAAGGTCGCCTCCGGGTCGAGCACCGGGTCAGCGGAATAGACCCCGGCGACCTTGGTGGCCTTGATCAGCAGATCGGCACCGATTTCGATGGCCCGCAAGCTGGCCGCGGAATCGGTGGTGAAAAACGGATTCCCGGTCCCCGCGGCGAAGATCACGACCTGTCCCTGTTCGAGCGCGGCCACCGCGCGCTGCCGGGAATACCCTTCGCAAACCTGATCGATCCGCAATGCCGACAAGACCTGCGTCCGCACTCCAAGGCGTTCGAGCTGATCCTGCATGGCCAGCGCATTCATCACGGTCGCCAGCATTCCCATCTGATCACCGGTGACACGATCCAGTCCCTTGGCGGCCAGACCGGCGCCGCGGAAAATATTTCCGCCGCCGAGCACCAAGGCCAGTTGCACCCCGGCCGCCGCCAAGTCCTTCACGTCGGAGGCGAACCGCTCCAAAATGGCGGGGTCGATGCTCTCATGGCCGCTTCCCATCAGCGCCTCGCCGCTGAGCTTCAGTAGGATGCGCCGACGGGGCAGAGCGGTCATCAGATGTCTCCTCTTTCGCGGTACGTGTAGCAAGCGACCGACCACTATGGCCTTCGCCTGTTGTGCACAACGGGCACCCGGCGGGCAGCACGTCGTCGCGATGCCGGTCCCAGGCGCCCCCGGTCGGAGATGCGGCAGACCCGCCGATCTCAGTCCTTCTGAAGCGCCATCACCTCTTCGGCAAAGTTCTCGGTTCGCTTCTCAATGCCCTCGCCAACCTCAACCCGGGCGAAACGCCGAATCTGCGCGCCCGCCTGCTTCACCAACTTCTCCACGCTCAGGTCCGGGTCCTTGACGAAGGGCTGGCCGAGCAGCGTCACCTCTTCCATGAATTTGCGCACACGGCCCTCGATCATCTTATCGACGATGTTGGCCGGTTTGCCACTCTCCAGCGCCTGGGCGCGGAAAATTTCGCGCTCTTTCTCCAGTGTCTCCGGTGCCACCTCGTCCGCACTCAGACAGAGCGGATTGCTGGCCGCCACATGCATCGCGATATCGTGCCCGAGGGTCGCGTCGCCGCCAACCAGTTCGACCACCACGCCGATGCGCAACCCGTGGCGATAACTGTAGAGCGTTCCTTGCGCCCCATCGAAGCGCACCAGACGACGCACCTGAACATTCTCGCCGATCTTGGTGATCAGCGCCTCACGGGCGCCGTTGACCGTCAGCCCGGGCTCACCCGCCAGCGGCAACTCCGCCAGCGCCGCGGCATCCGGCGCCGCGCTGTCTAGGGCGGTCTTGGCGACCGCCGCGGCAAACTGGCCAAAACCGGCGTCCTTGGCCACGAAATCGGTCTCGCAGTTGATCTCGACGAGGACGCCCTGCCGACCGTCCGCGGCGATCTCGATGACGACCGCACCTTCGGCGGCGATGCGCCCGGATTTCTTGGCCGCCTTGGCTTGGCCGGACTTACGCATGGCCTCGATGGCAGCCTCGATGTCTCCACCGGCCTCCACCAAGGCATTCTTACATTCCATCATCCCCGCGCCGGTGCGCTCACGGAGTTCTTTCACGGTTGCCGCTGAGATCGCCATGCCAAATACCCCCGATACGACTATACCACCCGACCATCGAAGCCATCGACCGCGGGCAGCACACTGAAAATTAATGCCCATGCGGGAAAGCCTCCGCAAGGGGGCTGCCGCGGGCCGCGTGTGATTTGCAGGGGCGCGGCGGAACCCGGCGCCCCGTTCGATTGCCGATCGGTCAGGCCGAATCCCGAGCAGCGGTATCGACGAACTCCGACTCACGGCCTGAGACCATGCCGGCCGCGGTGTCGCGCCCGTCGAGGACGGCGTCGGCAGCGCCGGTGATATACAACCGCACGGCCCGAATGGCGTCATCGTTGCCGGGGATCACGTAATCCACCCGACTGGGGTCGTTGTTGGTGTCGACCACGCCGATCACCGGGATACCGAGCTTATTGGCCTCGGTCACGGCATTTTTCTCATGGCCCACATCGATCACGAACATCGCATCAGGCAATCCATCCATATCCTTGATCCCGCCCAGGCTCTGCTCCAGCTTGTCGCGCTCACGGGCCAGGTCGAGGGCCTCTTTCTTGTTGAAGCGCTCGCTGCCGCCGGTCTCGAACATCACTTCCAAGTCCTTCAACCGCTTGATCGACTGGCGGATGGTCTTGAAGTTGGTCAGCATCCCGCCGAGCCAGCGATGGTTGACAAAGGGCATGTTACAGCGCAATGCCTCCTCGCGGATGGCGTCGCGCGCGGCCCGTTTGGTCCCGACGAACAAGATCTTGCCGCCATTGGACGCGAGGGTACCGACGAAATTCATCGCATCCTGGAAGAGCGGTACCGTCTTTTCCAGGTTGATAATATGGATCTTGTTGCGGTGACCAAAGATGAAGGCACCCATCTTGGGGTTCCAGTAGCGGGTCTGGTGGCCGAAATGGACACCGGCCTCCAACATCTGGCGCATGGATACGTCGCTCACAATCGATTCCTCAGGTGTCGTGGGTTAAGCCTCCACGCGTCCCATACGGCAACCCCCAGTCAACGCCTGGACGGGCACCCGGCAGCATGTGACGACGCGTGTGCGGATCAAAGATCCGGCCGACCGAGATCGGCCGATACACGATGACGAGACCCGGACGACGGGCCGCTCATGAAAAACCATCTACCCTAAAAATAAAGCGAAAAATCAGGAATTTTTCGCTTGGTAAGGGCCGCTCTGCCCTCAATCTCAACGACAGACATACTGTCGTTTGCGGCAGCGCGCCGCGTTTTATACCATAGGGGTTAAGCCTCGGCAATCTTAGCAACGGCTGACCTTCGGTTTTTTCAAAAGAATTCAGGTTTCGTGTGGACGCATCCAACCGCCCAATGAGTGTGCAGGTCAAAACTCCCGAGGCCATCGAGCGGATGCGGGTCGCCGGGCGACTTGCTGCCGATGTGCTTGATATGATTTCCGATTCCGTGCAGCCAGGCATCACCACGGAGGAGTTGGATCGGATCTGCCACGACTACATGGTCCGGGTTCAGGGCACCATCCCCGCGCCCCTCAACTACCGGGGATTTCCCAAGTCGATCTGCACCTCGGTCAATCACCAGGTCTGCCACGGCATCCCGAGCAACAAGCGTCTGAAAAAGGGCGACATCATCAATGTGGACATCACCGTGATCAAGGACGGCTACCACGGGGATACCAGCATGATGTACTTCGTCGGCGAGCCCTCGGTGTTAGCCAGGCGACTGGTCACCGTCACCCGGCAGGCGCTCTTCCGCGGGATCGGCGCCGTTCGCCCCGGCGCCACGCTCGGCGATATCGGTCACGCCGTTCAGCAGTTCGTCGAGTCCCAGGGCTACTCGGTGGTCCGCGAGTATTGCGGACACGGAATCGGACGCGAATTCCACGAGGATCCCCAGGTCCTGCACTACGGCAAACCCGGCGAAGGTCTGGTGCTGCGTCCCGGCATGTGCTTCACCATCGAACCCATGGTGAACGCCGGCAAACGCTTCATCAAGCTGCTCCCGGACGGCTGGACCGTGGTGACCAAGGATCGCAGCCTATCGGCACAGTGGGAACATACGCTGCTGGTCACCCCTGAGGGATGCGAGGTGCTGACCCTGCGGGCGGAAGAACGCGCCGCGGTCACGCTCCCATGAATGCGGCCGAGCGAGCCCAAGCACTCCCGGTGTCGCCCGCCGCCGCGCGCGCGGCCCCCGCCACGACGCGGGATCTGATCCCCGTCTATCGTCAACGGTTGCGCGCCGGTCGGGATTTCCTGATTCAACAGTTCGACCAGGACGTCCCCATTACCAGCCTGGTACTTGCCCTGAGCCAGCTCACCGACGAGGTGCTGCGCGAGGTCTGGCATCATCACGTCGGCGACAGCGCCGGGGTCGCCCTGGCCGCGGTCGGCGGCTACGGGCGGCAAGAACTGCATCCGGCCTCGGACCTCGACATCCTCATCCTCGTGGAACCGCAGACCGAGGCCGCGCTATTCGACGCCTTGGAGCTGTTGGTGACCTTTTTGTGGGACATCGGACTCGAGGTCGGCCACAGCGTACGTAGCGTGGCCGACTGCGAGCGCGAAGCCCAGAACGACGTCACCGTGATGACCAACCTGCTGGAGGCGCGGCTGCTGGTGGGTGACGAGGACCTGTTCCAGCGCATGCGCTTGGCGACCGGACCGGACCGGCTGTGGACCAGCCAGGCGTTCTTCACCGCCAAGACCGCCGAGCAACAGGCGCGTTGGCACAAGTACGGCGATACCGCCTACAACCTCGAACCCAACATCAAGGAGAACCCCGGCGGGCTGCGCGACATCCAGATGATCGGCTGGGTCGCCAAGCGGCACTTCGCCGCCTCCACCCTGCACGAACTGGTGATCCAGGGCTTCCTGACCGAACCCGAATATCTGGCCCTGATCGAAGGGCAAAATCACCTGTGGCGTATCCGTTTCGCGCTGCACCGTCTCACCGGACGCCGCGAGGATCGACTCCTGTTCGACTACCAGCGGACCATGGCGCAACAATTCGGCTTCTCCGACGGCGCGCACAACCTCGGCGTCGAGCAGTTCATGCAGCAATACTACCGGACGGTGCAGGATCTCAACCGGCTGAACGAGATGCTCCTGCAACTGTTCCGTGAGGCCATTCTGCTGCACGACGACATCGGTCCCCCGGTGCCGATCAACAAGCGGTTTCAGTCACGTAGCGGCTTTCTGGAAGTCACTTCACCCACCGTCTTTCAACGCTACCCGGTCGCGCTCCTGGAAGTGTTTCATATTCTCCAGATCCGCCCCGAGTTGCAGGGCGTGCGGGCCAGCACCATCCGCGCCATCCGCGAGAACCGTCACCGCATCGATGACAGCTTCCGCGCGGATTTGCGGGCGCGCAGCCTGTTCATGGAGATCCTGCGCGAGCCCCGCGGCCTCACCCACGCGCTACGGCGCATGAACCGCTACGGCGTACTTGCCGCCTACATTCCGGTCTTCGCCAACATCGTCGGGCGTATGCAGTACGACCTCTTCCATGTGTACACGGTCGATGAGCATACGCTCACTGTCCTGCGTAACCTGCGCCGATTCACCATCGCCAAGCACGACGAGGAATTCCCGCTGTGCAGCGCGGTGACGCTGCGCATTCCCAAGATGGAGATCCTCTACCTCGCCGGTCTCTTTCACGACATCGCGAAAGGCCGCGGCGGCGATCACTCCCTGCTGGGTGCCCATGACGCCAAAGACTTCTGCCGACTGCATGGATTGTCCGAGTTCGACAGTCGGCTGGTCGCCTGGCTGGTCGAAAAACACCTGCTGATGTCCATGACCGCGCAACGCAAAGACATCAGCGACCCCGACGTGGTGCAGACCTTCGCCGAACTGGTCGGGGAAACCACCCGCCTGGATTATCTCTACCTGCTGACGGTCGCGGACGCCCGCGCCACCGACCCGGCACGCTGGAACGGCTGGATGGACGCCCTGTTGCGCGAACTCTATCACGCCACCCGACGCGCCCTGCTGCGCGGTCTGGAGCATCCCCAGGCCCAAGACCAACTGATCGAGCAGAAACAAACCGAGGCCAAGCGGTTGGTGCAACGCTACGGCGGCAACCCGAACGCCTGTACCACACTCTGGATCAAGTTCAGCCTGGACTTCTTCCTGCACAACTCACCGGATGAGATCGCCTGGCAAACCCGTCAGATCCTGGACACCGACCCAAGCGAACTGCCGCTGGTCGTCATCCGCCCGGTCACCGCCCGCGGCGGCACCGAAATCTTCATCTACACCCCGGATCGCGCCAACCTGTTCGCCCGCACCACCGCGCTGCTCGATCAGATGGGCCTGAGCATCATGGACGCGCGCGTCATGACCACCGACGACCAGATGGCGGTCAATACCTATCAGGTGCTGGACCTGGACGGCCACCCGGTCAATGACTCGCTGCGCATGGAGGAAATCCGTACCGCGCTGGACGCGGACCTGCGCGCCCACGCCCGCGGCGGCATCCAGGTGGCGCGCAGCCTGCCGCGCCGCCACCGCCATTTCCCGATCGAGACGCGGGTCACCTTCTCCGCCGATGAGGCCAATCACCGCACCGTGATGCGTCTCGCCACCTTGGATCGACCCGGCCTCCTGGCCGAAGTGGGTGAGGTGTTCCAAAGCTGCGGTGTGCGATTGCACAACGCCAAGATCGCCACCGTCGGCGCCGAGGTAGACGACGTGTTCTTCATTACCACCGCGGACGACGCCCCCATTACCTGCACCACGGCGCTCGCCTGCCTGCGTCGTGAGATCCACGATCGACTCGAAGGTCATGCCAAACCTTGAACCCCGCCAACTGCCGCCCCGCGCCGTGCGACGCGCCCACCGCGGCGAGGATCGGCAGGCGCACTGCCGAACCGCGCTGACCATGCTGATGCTGCTGGCAATGCCGCTCACCCAGGCCGGCACCACCCCCACCGCCGACCCAAGCGCGCCTGCACGACTGCCGGCCCCCGCCTTGCCGATCACCATCGCACAAGCTGCGGTCGGCGAACCGCCGACCCCCTGGCTCGACGAGGTGCGCACGCAACGTCAGGCCGCGGAAGCCAGACGTCAGGCCAACCGTGAGTCCTTCGAGGCCCGGCGTCGGGCGAATGATCCCTGGGGTGCGGCCCAACACGAGGCTTGGGAGGATGGCGTCCAACGGCGCCGCGAGGCGCGTAAACAGCGCCTCGAGCAGGACCGTGGCTATTTTCGCGGCATGGCACCGGTGCCCCCTGATCCCTGGGCTGAACCCTCGACCGATGCGACCGCCTCGCGGCACGAGTCGACCACCGCCGGGACAACCCCTTTGGGCGATCCTTTCCGCGCGGCCGATCCCAACCGCGGGGCCACACCCCTGCCGCCCGGTGCCGCGGACCGGAACGCACCGCCCCCGCCCCCCGGCACCCGGAACTACGCGCCCCAAGACTGGAACAACCTCTGGTATTTCCGCGGCTACTAAACCTCGCCTAATGACCATGGACTTGTTTCACTTATTGGCGAACGGTTCCTTTCATGAACATGCTTTCAAGGGGTTACGGGGTTCTTCCGGCATCTCGCCACCAGGGGGAGCATTGGGGTGCGCTCTCACTCACCCCAACCTACGCGCTCTCACCGAAAGAGAAGATGCTCTCACAAAGACACAAAGACACGAAGAAGAAAAGAGTGATAAGAAGCCATGAAAGGCTCCTATATCTTTGTGTCTTTGTGTCTTTGTGAGAGGATTTCTTCTCTTTCTTACGTTGAGATGAAAGGCGCCGATGTGTTGCCGGACCTCAACGGCAACGGGGCCACCGTGCTCGGCGAACGTGCGGTTGACAACAAACGCAACGTCTATATCCGGGACGCGGCCACCGGGGCACAGTTCCGGAAGGTCGGCTTCTAGCCGCCGTCGGCCCCCGCGCGGCGGCGTTCCGGGCCGTCGCGCACTTCCATGAACTCCAGCGCATTGCCGTCCGGATCGCGGCAAAACAGCGCCCGTCGACCGGAGCGGCTCATGGTGGATGGGATCCCGGCGGCCTCAAGTCGGGCCAGCAAAGGGTCCAGGTCCGCGACCATCAGCGCGACGTGACGATCGCGCCCGCCATGGGCGGGCCGCCCCGCGACCGGATCGGGATTGGGCAGTTCGAGCAGGTGAATCTGGCGTCCGCCGACCTGGAGCCAGGCCCCTGGAAAACCCAAATCCGGACGCGCCGGATCGAGGTTGAGACCCAGCAGGTCGTGGTAGAAGGCGAGCGAGCGCGCAGTGTCCGCCACGAGCAGGCTGGCGTGGTGCAGTTCAAAGATCAGCGGCATTGGTCCTCCGCGGCATAGAGCCGGTATCAGGCTTGGCCAATAGACCCGTCGGAAGTAATAACCTGACATAAGGGCTGGTTTCAAACCCGCCCCTACATCAAACGTCTGTCTGGATATCAGGTACGAAGGCTATACTAGCGCCTTTTCGTTGCACCGCAGCCGCCGCGTTCCGCGCCGCTGTGTCATGCGTACCGGTACCCAAGTTGAAAAATCCTGCTGTTCTCGGCGTTATCGCGGTATGGCGCGACCCTCAAGCGCGGCCATGCGCCATCCCTGGCGACACGCTGCCGGTGCCGGCCGCATGAACCCCGGTATCGCCCAACTCCAACCTTACCCGTTCGAGAAACTGGCCGCGCTCAAGGCCGGTTGCGAGCCGCCGCGCGCGCTGGAGCCGATCGCGCTCTACATCGGCGAGCCGCGTCACCCGACACCCGCGCTGATCACCGAGGCGCTGATCGCCCATCTGCACGGCCTGGCCGTCTACCCGAGCACGCGCGGCCTGCCGGCCCTGCGCCACGCCATCGCCGACTGGCTCACCGGACGCTTCGCGCTCCCCGCGGGGTCGCTGGACCCGGAGCGCCAGATTCTGCCGGTCAACGGCACCCGCGAGGCCCTGTTCGCCATCGCCCAGGCCGTGGTCGACCCCAGCCGGGCACCCCTGGTGCTGATGCCCAACCCCTTCTATCAGATCTACGAGGGCGCGGCCCTGCTTGCGGGGGCGCAACCGCACTTCCTGCCCTGTCTGCCCGAGAACGGGTTCTTCCCGGACTTCACATCGGTGGACGCCGCCACCTGGGACCGCTGCCAGCTCCTCTACCTGTGCTCGCCGGCCAACCCGAGCGGTGCCGTGCTCGATCTGGACAGCTTAAGCCGCCTGATCGAACTGGCCCAGGCCCATGATTTTGTGATCGCCTCGGACGAGTGCTATTCAGAGATCTATCTGGACGAGTCGGCGCCCCCGCCGGGCCTGCTGCAGGCCGCGGCGGCCATGGGCAATACACAGTTCACCGGCTGCGTTTGCTTTCACAGCCTGTCGAAGCGCTCCAACGCGCCGGGGCTGCGCTCCGGGTTCGTCGCCGGGGATGCGCGCTTGATCGAGCAGTTCTACGCCTACCGGACCTACCACGGCTGCGCCATGCCGCTGCCCACCCAACATGCGAGTCTCGCCGCCTGGTCGGACGAGGCCCATGTGCGCGCCAACCGCGCGCTGTATCGGGAGAAATTCGCCGCGGTCGTCGAGGTCCTGGCGCCGGTCCTGCCGGTCGCGGCTCCGGCCGCCAGCTTTTATCTGTGGCCGCGGACGCCGATTCCGGACACCGATTTCGTGCGCCGGTTGTTCGCGGAGCAGAACGTCACCCTGCTGCCGGGAAGTTTCCTGTCCCGCCCGCATCATGGGCAGGACCCGGGCGCCAACCATGTGCGCATGGCCCTGGTTCCGCCCCTGGATGAGTGCATGGAGGCCGCCTGGCGGATCCGTCGCTTCGTCGAGGGACTGTGACGGGGCTAAAGCCGTTAGGGATTGTCGCGGAGACCTAAGATGTCAAGCTGCCACCTCAAAGCGGGGGTGCTCAGAAGTGATGGGGCCAAGCCTTTCGGTAGGATGGGCATCGCTCTCGCTCTGCCCATCCTACGCGTGTCTGCGACCACATCACTTTGGACGCACCCTCAATGCTAGCCGTTGGAAGCTCACCGCTGAACGCTGAGATCATCCTGCAAGATGATGCCGTACCTCTTTCCTACCCACACTTGATCTGCCGGAGCCACTATGAGCGACAACCAATCCATCATCGTCGAGGCCTTTGAGCACCGTGCGGAGATCACCCCCCGCAACGTCGAGACCCATGTCCGCGACGCCGTGCTGGAGGTGATCAGGCAACTGGACCGCGGCGAACTGCGGGTCGCCGAGCCGCGCGACGGGGGCTGGGTGGTCAACGAGTGGATCAAGAAGGCCGTGCTGCTGTCCTTCCGTATCGAGGACAACTGGTTTATCAAGGGCGGCTTCACCAACTATTACGACAAGGTAGCGTCCAAATATGCCGACATGAACTCGCGCGAGTTCCGCGAGACCGGCGTGCGCGTGGTGCCGCCGGCCACCGCCCGCCGCGGCGCCTACATCGCTCCATCCTGTGTACTCATGCCCTCCTATGTCAACATCGGCGCCTATGTGGACACCGGCACCATGGTGGATACCTGGGCCACGGTCGGCTCCTGCGCCCAGATCGGCAAGAACGTGCACCTCTCGGGCGGCGTGGGCATCGGCGGTGTGCTGGAGCCGGTCCAGGCGGCACCGACCATCATCGAGGACAACTGCTTCATCGGTGCCCGTTCGGAGATCGTCGAGGGCGTCATCGTCGGCGCCGGCACGGTGATCTCGATGGGGGTCTACATCGGCCAGAGCACCAAGATCTACAACCGCGAGACCGGCGAAATCCTCTACGGACGCATCCCCGCGGGCTCCGTCGTCGTGCCCGGCAACCTGCCGGCCAAAGACGGCACGCACAGCCTTTACTGCGCCGTGATCATCAAGCAGGTGGATGAGCAGACGCGGAGCAAAGTGGGGATCAATGAGTTGTTGCGGGACATCTGAGCGGCCGGCGGTCAGTCAATGATCACCCTCTACGGCATCACCAACTGCGATACCATCAAGCGGGCGCGCCGCTGGCTGGCGCTGCACGGCGTCGACTACCGCTTTCATGACTATCGCAAGGATGGACTCAGCGAGGCGCAGTTACGCGCCTGGGTGGACGAGTTGGGCTGGGACGCCCTGCTCAATCGCCGCGGCACGACTTGGCGCAATCTGTCGGACGCGGCGCGCGAGGGGATCGACCAGGAGTCCGCGATCCGCATCATGCTGGAGCACCCGTCCAGCATTCGCCGACCCCTGCTCGACACCGGGGAGACCCGCGCGCTGGGGTTTTCCGAGTCCACCTATACGGAGCTGCTGGGCTGATGTCCGACACCCTCGACTTGGCCCGCGCACTGATCCGCCGGGCATCGGTAACCCCCGTCGACGCGGGTTGCCAGGATCTGATGGCCGAACGCCTGGCCGCGGTCGGCTTCCGGATCGAACTCATGCCGTTCGGCGAGGTGACCAATCTGTGGGCGCGCCGCGGCCAGTCCGGTCCGCTGTTCTGCTTCGCCGGCCACACCGATGTGGTCCCCCCCGGACCGCGCGCCGACTGGGCCAGCGACCCCTTCGATCCGCAGATCCGCGATGGGATGCTCTACGGTCGGGGGGCCGCCGACATGAAGGGCTCACTGGCCGCCATGGTCACCGCCGCCGAGCATTTCGTCACCGACCACCCGGACCATGCCGGCTCCATCGCCTTCCTGATCACCAGCGACGAGGAAGGCATCGCCACCGAGGGGACCGTCAAGGTCGTGGAAACCCTGGCGGCACGCGGCGAGCAGATCGACTATTGCCTGGTGGGCGAGCCCTCCAGCCTGGAGCAACTCGGGGACTGTCTCAAGGTCGGGCGGCGCGGCAGCCTGACCGGGCTCTTGACGGTGCACGGCAAGCAGGGCCATGTGGCCTATCCGCAGCGTGCCAACAACCCCTTCCACGCCTGTGTCGGCGCCCTCGCCGCCCTGTGCGCCGAAGTCTGGGACCAGGGCAATGCGCACTTCCCGCCGACCAGCTTCCAGATCGCCAATCTGAACATGGGCACCGGGGCCGACAACGTGATCCCCGGCCGGCTCACCGCCCAGTTCAACCTGCGCTTCTCCACCGAATTGACGGCCGAGCTGATCGAGACGCGGGTGCGCCGCCTGCTCGACGCCGGCGGCTTCCACTATGATCTGACCTGGCGCCTCTCGGGCAACCCTTTTCTCACCCCGGCCGGCGAACTGGTCGCCGCCACCGGCGCGGCGATCACCGCGGTGACCGGGATGGAGGCCCAGCCCTCCACCACCGGCGGCACCTCCGACGGGCGTTTCATCGCCCCCACCGGCGCCCAGGTCGTGGAGTTCGGCCCGCGCAATGCCACCATCCACCAGGTGGACGAATGCGTCAGCGTCGCTGATCTAGACCAGTTGTCAGTCATTTACCAGAGCATCCTCGAACGACTGCTCGGGCGGCCGTGATCATCGTTGCGGCCGGCAATCCACTGTTGGAGTCCAAGGCTTCAGCCTTGGCCTGCCGATCCAAGGCTGAAACCTTGGACTCCAGCCGGTCGGCGCCATGACCAAGGCCCGGTGAACCATGAAGAACCTTCCTCAATGATCGCCATCCGGCCGGGCACCGATGCCGATCGCCCGCAGATCGTCGAGCGGATCGCCGAGGTCTTCGGCGGTGCGCAGGCGCAGCGCGCCGAGCGCCTGTGGGACTGGCAATGGCATCAGGACCCACGGCTGCCGACGCCGGGTTACCGGGGGATGGTCGCCGACTGGCAGGGTCGGATCATCGGCACCCTGAGTACCACGCCCGCCGGACTGCATCTCGGCGGCGCGCCGGTACCCGCGCACTGGTGCTTCGACGTCCTGGTCCACTGGGGTCTGATGCGCCAGGCACTCAAGGAGCACCGACGCAGCGCGTCGGCCGACGCCCCCGATCTCTCGGGCGGCATCGCGGCAGCACTCCTGGACCAGGCCGCGGCGGGTCAAATCCAACTCGCCAAACACATTTCAGACCCGATGATGACCATCATCGAGCGGATCGGATTCACGGCCGTCGGCGAGAGCGGATCCTTGCACCGCCGGGTGTCGCTCAAACACACCCTGGGGCGGGCGCTCGGACCGCGCCTGGGCGTCCTGATCGGCAGCCTGGCTGACCTGGCCCTGCCGCGCGGCGCCAAACCCAAACTCCCGGTCGAGGTGCTGGCGGGCGCCTTCGACGCGCGTTTCGATCACCTCTGGGATGCCGTTCACCCACTCTACCCGGCCCTCTGTCGGCGCGACGCCCAAACCCTCAACTGGCGTTACCGCCGGCATCCCGAGAGCGACCGTTACCAAGCGCTGATCACCGGCGATGGCACGCGGCTGCGCGGCTATGCCGTGCTGCTCACCTATACCAAGGGGCAGCGGCGTTGGGCCAAGATCGTCGACCTGCTGACCGCACCGGGAGATCGCGAGGCGATCGACGCACTGGCGGCCGGCGCACTGTGCGCGCTGCGCACCTGGCGAGCGGAGCGGGTCGAGGTCTTCGGCTGCGGCGATGGAGTCAAGGCGCGCTTCCAGTCCATGGGATTTGTCCCGCGGCTCACCAAGTCCGACCGGCCGCAACCGCTCATGGTCCGCGCGCTGCCGGCCGCTGCCGCGGGGATCTATGTCACCCAGGGGGATGGGGATGGTGGTTGAACGATGACCCCCTTCAGGCGCATCTACCAGACGATGGCCCGCGGCCTTCAGAAGCGCCGCGACGCCCGCGCTGAGCGCACCCATTGGCCCCAATGGTTCCTGCTGATCGGGGAGCGTGAGCGGTCGCACTGGAGCGCCCCGGACCCGGCGAGGCTCAAGCCGCTCTATCCCCCGGTCGATCGCTTCTGGGCCGACCCGTTCGCCTGGGCCGAAGGCGGGCGGCGTTTCATCTACCTGGAAGAGTACCCACTGCACACGGCGCGAGGCCGCATCAGCGCCCTGGAGATCGGCGCGGATCTCAATCCCTTGGGTCCGGCCGTCCCGGTGATCGATGAGGACCGCCATCTGTCCTATCCCTTCCTGTTCCGCTTCGCGGGCCATCTCTATCTGGTCCCCGAGAGCGCCGCCTCCCGCCGTGTCGATCTCTACCGCTGCGACCGCTTTCCGTTCGGCTGGACCAGGGTGGGCACCCTGCTCGCGGACATCGAGGCGGCCGATGCCACCCTGTTCGAACATCAGGGCCGTTGGTGGCTCTTCTGCTCGGCCCGGCAGTGCAAGGCGCGGTTCAACAACTCGTTATTCGCCTTTCATGCCGACTCACCCCTCGGCGACCGCTGGACGGCCCATCCAGGCAACCCACTGGTGCTCGACTACGCGGGCGCGCGGCCCGGTGGACGGGTCTTCGTCGATGACCAAGGCCGTCTGCTGCGCCCGGTACAGCACTCGGTGCCGCGCTATGGTTACGGGCTCGGGCTCAACGAGGTGTTGGAACTGACACCCGAGCGGTTCCGCGAACGGCCAATCTGGCACGCCACGGGTGCGGCGGCCGGCGGCTGGCGCGCCATGCATCATCTTGACTGGCACCAGGGGCTGATGGTCATGGACGCGCAACGCCTGATCCGGCGGCCGGCGCCGGGGACGCTGACGACGCAGGGCACTTTCGGCTGAATGTCTTCCCGATCCAGATCCCGCCGCTGCGCGAGCGGCCGGAGGACATCCCGGTGCTGGCCCAACGGTTCCTCAACGCGTCTGCCCGCAAGCTCGGCAAGCCGATCGAAGGCATCGACGCCAGGTCCCTCGCCCGGCTCCAGGCCTACGGCTGGCCGGGCAACGTGCACGAGCTTCAAAACCTGATCGAGCGTTCGGCCATTCTAGCGGATCATCCGATCGTGGAGATCGCCGACAGCCTCCTCGGGGCGGCGCGCGCCGAGCCCGCTCGCGCTGCGCGCTGCTCACTCAAGGACGCGGAGCGGGCGCATGGTACGGCGGGTAGTCCAACAACTGGATTAGGTATGGATTTCCTCGGAAATCCCCTAATGCCCCGTACTCTTTAGCCACGCTTTGACCTGTTCGGGATCCAACCCGCGTAAGCGCTCCTCCGGGTCCAACCCGCGTAAACGCTCCGCAGGGTCTAACCTGCGCAAGATCTCCTCAGTGTCCAGCCCACGCAAACGCTCCTCAGTGTCCAGCCCACGCAAACGCTCCTCAGTGTCCAGCCCACGCAAACGCTCCTCAGCGCCCAACCCACGCAAACGGTCCGCAACATCCATCCGTTCCAGCAGCGCTTGGCGATCTTCCGGGCTGAGCGCGTGAAAATCGTCGATGAGCATCCGATAGGTTTCAAGTTTGAAGTCGTCGAGCGTATAAGCCATGTCGGGCAGCTCCAGGTGATGGATGTTCGCCAGATGAAAACGCAGTAGGTGTGCCGTCGGGCTGCGTGGTCGATAGTGCGCCAACCCATAGCGGATTCGATCCATCTCGCTGGCGAACAGTTCCCACGGGGCGTTGCGCGGGTGCTCGGCCAAGGCGTTCAGGACGATCAGGCGGATGCGGCGGCTGCCCCAGTCAAGATCATATACGCCAGGCCAGTCGGTGGGGTGATGGGTACCGGGCGGCAGGTGCGCGAACAGCTTGGCGGGATGACGGGTGGCGACCGCGTAGAGGCGAAAGGCCGCCTCCGGCAGCAGCCGCTCGACCGCGGCCGGCGGCGGTTCAACCGGGTCGGCGGGGCGCGCGGTCGCGGGCGCGGCGGCCGCCGCCTGAATGGAGGCGAGTTTGCGATAGGTGACGTAGTGGCCGATCAGTTCTTCCATCGCCCAGCCATCCAGCGCTTCTTGTTTGGATTTATAGCTGAGCACATTGTGGGCGGTGAGGTTCTCCAACCCGTCGGGGAGGTCCGCCAGCGCCGCCGCATCGGTGACCGCCGGGTCGCCGGGCAGCCGTTCGATGATCAGCACATCCAGCCGCTGGCTCTTGAGCGCCAGCTCTTTTTCCAGCTCCACGCGCCACGGCCGGCCGGTGAACAGGTCGGTCAAGGCGATGCCGAAAAGTCGATGCCAGGGGGTGTGATCGCGCATTCACCCAGCATACCGCATCACGCGCAAAAGAAGGGGCACCCACACCACCGACCGTCGAGGATTACGCCGACCGCCCGCTAAAGCGTCGACCTCCGGTCGCGTCGCCCCAGTGACCGGAGACATCGTCCGCTAAGCCTGTCTATCCAATTCGGCGAGCAAAACCCTCCAGGCCGCCTGGTCGAGGCCAGCCTCGACCCCAAGGCCGACCAGGCGCTGCGCGATCTCTGGCGGAGCATCAGCCGACAGCAACCCAAGATAGTTGGCAAACACCGTCCGTAAGTTCAGGTGCCGATGGCCGGTGTCACGGGTGAAGGCGAGCAGGATCACGAGCGCCCGGCGCATCAGCGGCTCGGCCTCGGTCAGGCGGTTGGTGTCCTGAAGCTGCGTATCCGCGGTGTCGCGATGGGCGACGGCCTCACACAGGGCGGCGGCGTGGGCGGGCGTGATATCCCGCGGTCCCGCGGGCTGGCAGCGGGCAGCGAACCAGTCGAAGAGCCAGGCGTCGAGTTCCGTGCGAAGCCCCGGCGGCAGGGCGGCGAGGAGGTGCGAGCGCATCAGCCCGTGCAGCCGAAAGCACCCGTCGGCGCCGGGTTCGATGATGGAGAGGTCGCAGAGGTCTTCGAAGGCGGTCAGCGGATAGGGGATGCGGAAGCGCGTCAGCAGGGCGGCGAAAATCTCCCGATCGAAGGCGGCGAGACCAGCCAAGACCTTGAGCGCCCCCTGCTCGGCTTGAGTCCGGTGGCGCAGGAAGCGGGCCAGGACCTCGGGATGGGTGGCGCCGAAGTCGGCCGGGCTCGGGGGCCGCCGGCCCGCGGCCAACAGGTCGAGCCAGGTGTCGATGGCCAAATCCAGGTAGAAGGGGTGGGCGCCCTGGTGACCGGGGCCGGACGGGTCGCTGCTGCCGGCACCGCGGATGATGGCCCGGCGCACGGGCAGGTCCGGGATGGGAATGCCGGCAAGGACGCGGTCCGCATCGGCCGCGGCGAGTCCACCGAGCAGGTGCTGGTCGTCCAAGCGGCTCGCCCAGTGGTGCGGGAAGCGTTCGTCCCAGGTCAGGCGCTCGCGCCCCAGGATCACGAAGAGCACGCCGGGGGCTGCGGCGACCAGGTCGCGGACCCAGGCGTCGGTCTCCAGCGCGGCGAGCCCGGTTTTGTCCGGTGCCTCGCTCCACAATGCCTCATACGTGTCGATGAAGCACACCGGTGCCGGGGACTGCGGGTGACGGGCGCGGTGGGACCGAAGGTCCAGGCCCAAGAACCCGGGCAGTTGCTCAGCGATCTGGTCGGGCTCCAGGTGTTCCAGATCGCGCAGGGCGGCGCCGGCGGCTTCGGTGTTCGTCCGCCGCCAGCGCAGCGTGGGCACGGTCGAAGTGGGCGATGGGCCGGTCGGAATTGGTGAAGACGCGGTTGGCCCGCGGGCGGCCGCGGGGCGTGGGACGGCCACGCGGCCGCTCGGGCTTCGGCTCCGGCTTGGGCGGCTGGTCGGGCGCTGGCGACATGGGGGTCTCCCGCGAGGGTTGAGGTTCCAGAAGGACGATGCACGAGTCTGACGCAGGGGGCAGCGGGCGGCAATCGTGACCTGGCAGAGGCCGGCAGCTTCGACCAGCCCCGATCTGCCGGACATGGCACGTTCGGCTTCGCGTGTCCGGCGGCTATCAACGGACGCGCTGCTGCTGGTCATCCTTGCCTTCGGCCCCGGCCGGTTCTCGCTGGATCACCTGGTTGGAGATCACCTGCTTGGGGATCACCTGCTTGGCTGGCGCCGCGGGTGATGGAGCCGTCCGTGACCTGCCGTGTCATGGCCAGTCGTCATGGCCAGTCGAGACAACCCCACGACCACCCAGATGCCAATTGATTATGAAGAGCCGTTCTCACCGATGCGCCAAGGGCGGGGCGCGTGACTGTGTCACCAGCGTTCGTGTTTGTCCGCCATACTAAAGCATTCAGGACAAGCCATCGTATCGAACCATGTTGACCGACCGACTTCCCCGCGATGCGGCGACGCACCTGACGCACTGCGTCCACGAGGCCCAGGCCCGCCTGGGTTCCCAGCCGGAGGCCGCGGCCCTGTTCGCCCGCGCCACCACGGCCTTCATGCGGGAGCTGCTCGGCATGTCCGAGGCGCTGGGCGCGGCTGGTCGGGATCTGGACCTGCTCGCCCAGGACGACCAGACCCTGCTGGCCGAACTCATGATGCGGGCGTTGCGCACCGACCCGCTGGCGTCCAAGGAGACCCGGCTGCGCCTGCGTGGGCAATTGGCCTTGCACCAATTGCTGGCGCGTGCGGGGGGCGTCTACACCGCCACCGAGGTCGCGGCGCTGCTTGGCATCACGCCGGACGCGGTGCGCAAGCGCGCCGCCCGGGGCAAATTGCTGGTGTTGCCGCAGGGCGAGCACGGGGTCTATCCGGCCTTTCAGTTCGATGCCGACGCCAACCACAGCGTCACCGGGCTCGACGCCGTGCTGGCGCTGCTCGACACCGCAAGCGCACCGGCCAAGGTCCGTTTCTTCCTGACTCCGGGTCGGGACCTGGACGCGGTGACGGGAGCGACCCCGATCGCCGCTCTGCGTGCCGACGACCCGGCGGTCGGCGCCCTGGTGGCGCGCAAGGCGCGCCAGTTCGGTATCCAGGTGGCGCGATGAGCCAGCCGGTGGGGGCAACCGCCGACACCGCGGTCGCGGCCCCGGCCTGCGCGCCGTCGAGAACGCGATGAACGTCGGCCCGCCGCCCGTTGACGGTCATGGGAAGCTGAAGTCGCGCCGCCTGGCGGCCGGCACCGTCTGGTACCGCATCGCCCATCGCCGTGATGGGACGGCCCTGCACTTTTCCACTGGTGCCGCTGCCCGCTGGAACGATCCGCTCGACAGCCGGACCGCGAAAACACCGCGCTCTTTGATCGTTGCCGGGACCGCTTGGAGGAGGAAGACCTTGGCACCTTGGCGCAGTGGCGGTGCAGTGCGACCGGCCAAGACATCCTGGACATCCTCGACGCGCGGGGTTGGGGCCTCGTTTGAGCAAATGCCGACGATTGTTCGCGCGGATTGTTCGCGCGATGTGGCGCGGCGGTGCCGGGAAGGACGACCTGGTTTAGGCAATCACCACCAGCCGCGCCGGCCTGGCCGAGGACTTTCGCTGAGCCTGCGCCGCGGCCTTGACCGCGTCTGTTGCCCCGGACCTCCGTCAGTTAACGGCATCCGGCACGAATTTCAGCACGTTTCCGTTGATGCAGTAGCGTTTGCCGGTGGGCGGTGGGCCGTCATCGAAGACGTGGCCTAAGTGAATACCGGAACTGGCGCTCCTGACCTCGACGCGGCGCATGCCGTGGGCATGGTCGGTATGCTCGGTGAGCGCGCCGGGCAGCGGGCTGAAGAAGCTCGGCCAGCCGGTGCCGCTGTCGAACTTGGTGTCGCTGCGGAACAGCGCCGCGCCGGTGATGGGATCGACGAAGGTGCCGGGACGCTTCTCGTCGAGGTGCGAACCGGAACCGGGCCGCTCGGTGCCTTGCTCGAAGGCGATCTGCTGCTGCTCGGGCGTGAGCAACTGGAAGCCGAGCCATTTCCAGAAGCGCGGCTGGTCGCCTTGCCAGCCGGTGAAACGCGAGACCTCACGGCCGTTCTCAAACAGCACGATGGTCGGCGTGGCGAACAGCGCCTTCTCCAGTTTCCAGCCGGCTGGCGGCTCGACGCTCAGGGTGCGGGCGATGCCCACCTCCGACCGCCAGCCGTCAAGGACCTCGGCCTCGAACTGCTTGCAGTAGGCGCAATCGTCGGCCTCGAAAACAACCAACTGGCGCTTCGCGTTGAGGGCCTTGGGGTCGAGCGGCTTGGCCGGCTCGGGTGCCGTGGCCGCTTGCACTGAACCTGGGTATTTCACGCCGGTGCCGCCCAGACCGCAGTAGCCGTTGGGATTCTTCTTCAGGTAATCCTGGTGGTAGTCCTCGGCACTGAAATAGGCCTGCAGCGGCGCGATCTCGGAGGTGATGGCGCCGCGCCCGGCGTCCGTGAGCGCCGCCTGGTAGGTGTCGCGGGTCCGCTTCGCGACCGCCAGTTGGGCGTCATCGTTGGTGTAGACGGCGCTGCGGTAATTGCTGCCGACGTCGTTTCCCTGGCGGTCGCCTTGGGTGGGATCGTGGCTCTCCCAGAAGCGCGCGAGCACCTGCTCCAGCCCGACCGTCATCGGGTCGAAGGTCACCTTGATCACCTCGGCATGGTTGCGACCGCTGGCCTTGCCCATCTTGAGCCGCCGTTCATGGGCGAGCACGGCCTCGTAGGTGCCGGGCACGTCCCCATTGGCGTAGCCGCTCTCGACGTCGCGCACGCCGGGCAGCTCTGCCATCCGCTTTTCTGCGCCCCAGAAGCACCCCATGCCGAGGACGATGGTTTCCGCGCTTGCCAGTGACGACATGAGAAATAGCCCCGCTGCGATTATCGGTTTGATCATGAAATAGAAGGCTCTTCGTTGGTGAGTGGATGAGTCGGTCCCAAAGTTTGCGCTCGCTCTCGCGGGTTGCGGCAGCACTTGCACTGAGGTTCAAGTACCCTGGGCGCCGCGGTAAGCGAACCGCACTGCAAGTCAGTAGGCAGGAGTCGTGCCATCGCAAGACATGAGGTTAAGCCATTGAAGAAAAATATAAAAATTACAACTTCATCCGGCGCGCCGCGCACCTAGGCCACGGATAGCGGTGGTCCCACGACATGTCGCGGGGTACCATGGTCGGCACTGGCCCGGTACGGACCGAAGGCCCGGATTCGACCGCGGGGCGCAAAGGCGCACGCGGGCGGAGGCTGCGCCTGCGGTCGACAACGGCGGTCTTGGTCATAAACCCGAACACCGCGCGATCGGCACGGTCGTCGGTCCGCACAGCGGACCCTACAGGTCACGGTGTTACCGTAGGGTCCGCTGTGCGGACCGTCCGCGGCCGGCCACAACGGTGTCCGGCGGGTGCGGGTGGCGGACCGGGCCGTACACCCCGGGCCGGACTCAAGGGCTATCCCCTTCATCTTTATGGCGGCCAGAGGCAGCAGATGCAAGAGACGCGCGAGCACGGTGTCGACAGAGTCCTGCAGGAGATCGTCGCGGGAACGGCCTCGGTCATCGGCGACGATTTCTTTGCCGCCCTGGTTCGCCACCTCGCCCGGGCGCTTGGTGTGCGCTGGTCTTTCGTCTCCGAGTTCACACCGGGCCGGGATCGGGTCCGCACCCTCGCCTTCTGTGGCGACGGCGAGCTGCTGGAGAACGAGGAATACGCGCTCGATGGCACGCCTTGCCAGGAGGTCCTGGCCGGCGAGACCCGCCTGTACACCCATAATGTTGCCAAGCTGTTTCCGCGCGAGCCGGACCTGGCGGAGATGGGCGCGGAGGGCTATCTGGCCATGCCCTTGACGAATCTTCAGGGCGAGGTCATCGGCCACCTCGCGGTCATCGACGACAAGCCCTTCTACGGCGAGCCGCGCGAACTGTCGGTCTTCGAGGTCTTCGCCTCCCGGGTGGCGGCGGAACTGGAGCGCCGGACCGCCCAGCACGCCCTGCGCCGCAGCGAGGCCCGAGTGCGCGGGATCTTGAACGGCGCAACCGACGCGATCATCACCATCGATGGCGAACGGCGGGTCACCATGTTCAATCGGAGTGCCGAGCAGGCCTTCGGCTGCGCGGCGACCTGGGCCCAGGGACAGCCCTTCGACCGCTTCCTCTCCAAGCGCTTCCGCCACCTGCTGGACAGGTATCTCAGCGGACCCGCGGGGCCGCGCGCTTCCGGGGCGCGTCAGGTATGGGCCCCCGAGGGCATCAGCGCCAAGCGGGCGGACGGCAGCGAGTTTCCGGCGGAGCTCACCATCTCGGAGACCGAGATCGAAGGCGAGCGCCTGGTCACCGTGATCCTGCGCGATTGCAACGCGCGTCAAGCGGCGGAAGGCCAGCTCCGACAGCTCATGCTGGAACTGGATAGCCTGAAAGAGGAGCTGCGCCAACAATACGGGAAGGTGGAGGTCGTGAGCGCGTCCCCGAAGATGCACGACCTTCTGGCCCAGGTGGAGCGCGTGGCGGCGACCGACGCGACGGTTCTCTTGACCGGCGAGACCGGGGTCGGCAAAGAGCTGATCGCGCGCACCCTGCACGGCCGGAGCCGGCGCCGCGAGCGGACCCTGGTCAAGCTCAACTGCGCGGCGCTGCCCGCGGAGCTGATCGAGAGCGAGCTCTTCGGCCACGAGAAGGGGGCCTTCAGTGGTGCCGTGGCACGGCGGATCGGACGCTTCGAGCTGGCCGACGGCGGCAGCCTGTTCCTGGACGAGGTCGGGGAGCTGACCCTCTCGGCCCAGGCCAAGCTGCTGCGCGTCCTCCAGGACCAGGAGTTCGAGCGGGTGGGCGGCGCCCAGCCGATCCGCACCGACGCTCGGGTCATCGCCGCGACCAACCGCGACCTCGCCGCGATGGTCGGGAGCGGCACCTTTCGCGAGGACCTGTACTTTCGCCTCAACGTCTTCCCGATCCATATCCCGCCGCTGCGCGAGCGACCGGAGGACATTCCGGTGCTGGCCCAGCGGTTCCTCAATGAGTCGGCCCGCAAACTCGGTAAGTCGATCGAAGGCATCGACCCCAGATCCCTCGTCCGGCTCCAGGCCTACGGCTGGCCGGGCAACGTGCGCGAGCTGCAAAACCTGATCGAGCGTTCGGCCATTCTGGCGGATCATCCGGTCGTGGAAATCGCCGACAGCCTCCTCGGACCAGCGCGCGCCGAGCCCGCTCGTGCTGCGCGCTGCTCGCTCAAGGACGCGGAGCGGGCCCATATCCTCGCGATCCTGAACGAGACGCAGTGGGCCATCGAAGGTCCGGACGGCGCCGCCGCACTGCTCGGCCTGGCGCCCAGTACCCTGCGCTCGAAGATGATTCGGCTGGGCATCCGCCGGGTCGATTAGACCCTGGCGCGTGGTCCTAGCTGCAACGGAACGGAAAACTAAAGATGAGTTCTCGTAACAGAGGTACCACCTTGTAGTCGCGACTTTAGTCGCCCCTTCAGCCCCCTGCGGATCTTGCTGCACCCGCACAACAGACAGGAGGTCAGGGTTTCAGAGGATGGGGCACAGGTTATGCATCGGGCGCTTGCCTCGCGGGAACCAGTCTGATCGAATCGATCATCGCCGACGGCACTCCGCAGGGGGTCGTCAGGGTTGCCCGAAACCGTCGATCAACAGAACCGGAGGCCTTTTTCGCGCGTCCGGCCTCAACATCCAGGTCAGCGGCCAGCCGCCGCGTATCTTCCAAGGAGACATTGCCATGTGCCAGAGATCCGGAGCGCCAATATCCGCCGCATCGGCGGCCCTCGCGGCCAGCCTCGCCCTGATCGCCGCCGCTGGGACGACGGCCCAGACCCTGACCCTGCAGGAGATGTCCGGCATCGCCGGGGCGCCGAGCGAGGCGACCATCTACGTCGCCCGCGCGGTCATCACCATGGACCCGGGCAAGCCACGCGCCGAGGCGGTGGCGGTGCGGGATGGGCGCTTCCTCGCCGTCGGCAGCAAGGCCGAGGTCGAGGCGGCGGCCGGCAAGGGCGCACAGGTGGACAGCACCTTCGCCGACAAGGTGGTGATGGCGGGGTTCGTCGAGCAGCATGTCCATCCGGTGCTCGCCGCCCTGACCATGAACACCAAGGTGATCTCCATCGAGGACTGGGACGCCATCGACGGTTTCTCGCCTGCCGTGCGCGACGCAAAGGTCTACCATGACAAGCTGGCGCAGGCGATCGCCGCCCACCAGGACAAGTCCAAGCCATTCATCACCTGGGGTTACCACCACTACTTCCACGGCGAGATGTCGCGCACCCTGCTCGACAAGCTCGCGCCGGACTTCCCGGTGATCGTCTGGCACCGGTCCTGCCACGAGTTCTTCCTCAACACCGCCGCGCTCAAGCTCACCGGCATCGACGAGGCCGTCTTCGATGCCCTCGCACCGAGCCAGAAGGCCCAGGCCAGCTTCGAGAAGGGGCACTTCTTCGAACAGGGCGCGCTCGCCATCCTCGGCAGGCTGGCCCCTTTCCTCGCCTCGCCCGCCCAGTTCAAGGCCGGCCTCGAGTTCACCGAGACCTACTACCACAGGAACGGCATCACCCTGGCCTGCGAGCCCGGCGGCTTCTTTTCCAAGCCCCTGCAGGACGCCATCAATGCCGTCTACGGCGATGAGGCCACGCCCTTCAACCACTGCTTCATGGCCGACGGCAAGACCTTTGCCGCGCGCAATCCCAAGGACGCGAAGGCGCTGCTCGCCGATACGCGCCAGGTCCTGTCCTGGGGCACAGGCCGGACCTGGTACCTGCCCAAGCAAGTCAAGCTGCTGACCGACGGCGCCATCTACAGCCAGCTCATGATGCTGAAGGACGGGTACACCGACGGGCACCAGGGCGCCTGGATCATGGACCCGCCGGTTCTCGACTACGCCTTCCAGAGCTACTGAGACGGCGGCTACCAGATCCACATCCACAACAACGGCGATGGGGGCCTGGACGTGCTGCTCGCGAGCCTTGAGAAGGCGATGGCCCGCAACCCGCGCCAGGACCACCGCACGGTGCTGGTCCACTTCGGCTTCGCGGCGCCCGAGCAGGTCAAGCGCTGGGTCGCGCTCGGCGGCATCGTCAGCTCGAACCCCTACTACGTGACGGCCCTTGCGGGTCGCTACGCGCAGCTCGGCGTGGGGCCGGAGCGCTCGGTCAACATGGTGCCCCACGGCGACGTGTTGAAGCACGGCGGTTCGCTCTCCTTCCACTCCGACATGCCGATGGCACCGGCCAAGCCCCTGCAGCTCGTCTGGGCCGCGGTCAACCGCCTGACGGCCGAGGGCGAGGTCATGGGGCCGGACCACCGGGTGCCCCTCGATCTGGCCCTCAAGGCCATCACCATCGATGCGGCCTATTCGATCCAGCAGGAGGAGGAGGTCGGCTCCATCGAGGTCGGCAAGCAGGCCAACCTGACCATCCTGGGGCAGAGCCCCTACGAGGTCTCGCCCGGCGAGCTGAAGGACATTGCCGTGTGGGGCACCATGCTCGAAGGCCGTGTGCAGCCGGCCCCGACCGCGTCCGTGGCGGCGGGCCTCACTGAGGCGACGGCGGAGACCAATGACGACACCGAGGTCTCGGCTGCGGCGATGCGCCACCTCGCCCAGATCCTGAGCCACAACCACATGCAATGCGCCCTTCCCCGCGACATTCGGCGGATGAGAAGGCCGGGCTGACAAGGGGATGACCATGGCCGCAGAAATCGAAACCTTGATGCCGGCCGCGACCGTCGCTGCGGTCCAGCCAACCGACTCCGGGTCCGATGGGCCAGGGCTTGCCGCAATCCAACCGCGGGGGGACGCCCGCATCGGCGAGGTCGTGGACACCGTCGATTGGCTGGACCCCATCGTCGGGGCCAGGGTGCTCTTCGACCTCAGCCCGCGCTGGGACCTGGCCCTGGCCGCCGACTGACGCTCGATCCACTAGCACGATCTGAATCCACCGCGGAGACCCAAGAGATGACCGACAAGATCGACCGCCGCGAATTCATCAAGACCGCCGTCGGCGCCGCCGCCGGTACCCTGGTCGCCGCCCACCTGCCGGCCGGCGCCGCGGGGCCGCAGGCCGAGGCGCCCCAGGGCGCCGAGAGGATCTTCCGTGGCGGCACCATCGTCACCATGGACGATGCCCGCCGGGAGGTGCAGGCGGTGGCAATTGCCGGCGGCAAGATCCTCGCCGCCGGGGACGAGGCCGAGGTGATGAAGACCAAGACCGACGCCACCGAGATCGTCGACCTGGGCGGAAAGACCCTGATGCCGTCCTTCGTCGATGCCCATGGGCACTTCATGAACGCCCCCCAGATCGTCAAGTGGGCCAACGTCTCGGGTCCGCCCGTCGGCCCGGTGACCAAGATCGCCGATATCATCACGGTGTTGCAGGACCACGTGAAGAAGCAGGGGATCAAGCAGGGTGAATGGATCATCGGCTACGGCTACGACCGGTCGAACCTGGCCGAGGGCCGGGAACTCCTGGCCTCCGAGCTCGACCCCGCCTTCCCGGACAACCCGGTGATGCTGATCCACAGCTCCAACCACGGGGCCGTTCTCAATTCCGCCGCCTTCAAGGCGGTCGGCTACGACGAGACCACGCCGACCCCGCCCGGGGGCATCATCAACCGCGTGGAGGGCAGCAACAAGCCCGCCGGCTTCCTGATGGAGACGGCTTTCCTGCCGATCTTCGGCAACATGCCCCAGCCGAGTGAGCGCGAGCTCCTCGACACCCTCCACGAGGCCCAGCAGATCTATGCCGCCGCCGGCGTTACCACCTGCCAGGAGGGCGCCACCCATGCCAGGGACCTGGCCTTCCTGCGCAAGGCCGCCGACCAGGAGCTCCTGTATCTGGACATCGTCTCCCTGCCGTTCGTCCTGGAAGTGCCGGCCCTGGTGCGGGAGTACGCCCCGGACTTCGCCGGCACGCCCAACGACATTCCCGACGAGGCCCCCCAGGCCTTCGGCAGCTACCGCAACCGCCTCAAGCTCCAGGGCATCAAGTTCACCCTCGACGGCTCGCCCCAGGGCAAGACCGCCTTCTGGTCCAAGCCCCTGCTCACCCCCGGGCCGGGGGGCGAGGAGTACTGGCGCGGTCAGCCCCTGTTCCCGCCGGAGCAGGTGACCGCAGCCCTGGCCCAGGTGTACGCCAAGGGCATCCAGGTATTCGCCCACTGCAACGGCGACGCCTCCATCGACATGATGATAGACGGGGCCCAAGCCGCTGGTGTCAAGGCCGACGAGGACCGCCGCACCGTCATCATCCACTCCCAGTTCCAGCGCCCAGACCAGTTGGAGGCTTACGCGGAGCTGGGCTTTTCACCCAGCTACTTCACGGTCCACGTCTTCTACTGGGGCGAGGAGCACATGGCCAACACCGGGATCGAGCGCGCCTCCTTCATCAGCCCCATGAAGTCGGCCGCGACGAAGGGGCTGGTGTGCTCCAACCACTCAGACTTCTCGGTCACTCCCATGGACCCCATGCGCATGATGTGGTCCGCCGTGGTTCGCACCACCCGCACTGGGCGGGTGTTGGGGCCGGATGAGCGCATCGACCGCTGGGAGTCGCTCAAGGCGCTGACCATCAACGCCGCCTGGCAGATTCGGGAGGAGGATCGGAAGGGCAAGATCGCCCCTGGAATGCTCGCCGACCTGGTGATCCTGGACGCCAACCCCCTCACCGTCGAGACCGACCGGATCCTGGAGATCAAGGCGGTCGAGACCTTCAAGGAAGGTAAGTCGGTCTACCAGCGTCAGCCCGCATGACCGACGTTGCGCTCATGGGGCAGACCATGGACCTGCCCTTCACCGTCATCGGCGGCTATCTCGGCGCGGGCAAGACCACGCTGCTGAACCACCTGCTGACCAACACCGCGGGGATGAGGCTCGCGCTGCTGGTCAACGACTTCGGCAGCGTCAACATCGACATCGACCTGATCCAAAGCCACGACGGCGAGACCCTGAGCCTGGCCAACGGCTGCATCTCCTGCAGCCTGGTCAACGGCTTCGCCCAGGCCATCGGCGAGATCGAGAAGCGGGCCGGGTCCTTCGACCATCTGGTGATCGAGGCGAGCGGCGTGGCCCTGCCGGCGAAGATCGCCCAGTACGGCCAGATGTACCGCCTGCCGCTGGACGGCATCCTAGTGGTGGTGGACGCAGAGCAGGTGCGCACCCAGGCAGAGAACAAGTACGTCGGCGACACGGTGCTGCGCCAGCTTGCCGGCGCGGACCTGCTCATCCTCAACAAGACCGATCTGGTATCGGCCGAGGACCTGGCTAGTCTGCGCGCCTGGCTGGCGGGGCTGGCCCCCGGGACACCCCAGATCGAGGCGGTTCGCTCGGAGGTCCCGCTGGAGGTGCTGCTCGGTGCGGGTGCCGATCGCGCTCAGGTCGGGGGCCGCGCTGAGCACACGCATCAGGATCGCGACCATGACCACCACGCCGGCGCCCACCAGACCTGGACCCTGGAGCGGACCGAACCCCTGACCCGCCCGGACCTGGAGCGCTTCGGCTGCCAGTTGGGCGGCGACATCTACCGCGCGAAGGGTTTCGTCCACCTGCACGATGATCCCGACCGGCGCTATGTCTACCAGCAGGTCGGCGCCCGTTGGAGCCTGGAGCCCAGCGAGCCCTGGGGCGAGGACCAGCGCCGTACCCGTTTGGTGGTCATCGGACGAGCCGGGGCCGTTACCGCTGACGGCCTCGCCGCGCTCATCGGCACCGCGCAGACGTGAGGCAGGCCTTAAGGCGAGTTCCGAGATACGCTTGAGAAACTGCGTGCGTCGGCCAGTGGCAGCCCATGTCATGGTCAGCGGCTTGGTTGTCGCCGCGGGTCTGACCGCCGTGCGCGTATTCACCGATGTTGACGGCGGCCTTGCAGTCGATGTTTACGCGCCGGACGCACTCACCCTCGGCGCACTGGATAGGGTATGGATTTCCTAAGAAATCCGCTAATGCCCCGTACGCTTAAGCCACGCTTTGACCTGTTCGGGATCCAACCCGCGTAAGCGCTCCTCAGGGTCCAACCCGCGTAAACGCTCCGCAGGGTCTAACCTGCGCAAGATCTCCTCAGTGTCCAGCCCACGCAAACGCTCCTCCGGGTCCAACCTACGCAAGATCTCCTCCGGGTCCAACCTACGCAAGATCTCCTCCGTGTCCAACCCACGCAAACGGTCCGCAACATCCATCCGTTCCAGCAGCGCTTGGCGATCTTCCGGGCTAAGCTCTTGAAAATCGTCGATGAGCATCCGATACGTGTCAAGTTTGAAGTCTTCGAGCGTATAAGCCATATTGGGCAGCTCCAGTTGGTGGACGTTCGCCAGATGAAAACGCAGCAGGTGTGCCGTCGGGCTCCGTGGCCGATAGTGCGCCAACCCATAGCGGATTCGATCCAGCTCGCTGGCGAACAGTTCCCACGGGGCGTTGCGTGGGTCCTCGGCCAAGGCGTTCAGGACGATCAGGCGGATACGGCGACTGCCCCAGTCGAGATCGTACACACCAGGCCAGGCCGTGGGGTGCTGGGCACTCGGTGCAAGTTGGGTGAACAGCTTGGCGGGATGACGGGTGGCGACCGCGTAGAGGCGAAAGGCCGCCTCCGGCAGCAGCCGATCGACCGCGGCCGGCGGTTCCACCGGGTCGGCGGGGCGCGCGGTCGCGGGCACCGCGGCCGCCGCCTGAATGGAGGCGAGTTTGCGGTAAGTGACGTAGTGGCCGATCAGTTCTTCCATCGCCCAGCCATCCAGCGCTTCCTGTTTGGATTTGTAGCTGAGCACATTGTGGGCGGTGAGGTTCTCCAGCCCGTCGGGGAGGTCCGCCAGCGCCGCCGCATCGGTGACTGCCGCCGCGCCGGGCAGTCGTTCGATGATCAGCACATCCAGCCGCTGGCTCTTGAGCGCCAGCTCTTTTTCCAGCTCCACACGCCACGGCCGGCCGGTGAACAGGTCGGTCAAGGCGATGCCGAAAAGTCGATGCCAGGGAGTGTGATCGCGCATTCACCCAGCATACCGCATCACGCGCAAAAGAAGGGGCATCCACACCTCCGACCGTCGAGGATTGTGCCGCCCGCCCGCTAAAGCGTCGACCTCCGGTCGCGTCGCCCCGGTCACCGGAGACGTCGTCCGCTAAGCCTGGCTACCCAATTCGGCGAGCAAGACCCTCCAGGCCGCCTGGTCGAGGCCAGCCTCGACCCCAAGGCCGGCCAGGTGCTGCGCGACCTCTGGCGGAGGATCAGCCGACAGCAACCGAAGATAGTTGGCAAACACCGTCCGTAAGTTCAGGTGCCGATGGCCGGTGGCGCGGGTGAAGGCGAGCAGGATCACGAGCGCCCGGCGCATCAGCGGCTCGGCCTCGGTCAGGCGGTTGGTGGCCTGAAGCAGGTTGGCCAGGTTGTTGAGGTCGATGGCGACCCTGGGATGCTCCGCCCCGTAGCTCGCCTCATCAATGGCCAGCGCCCGGCGCATCAGCGGCTCGGCCTCGGTCAGGCGGTTAGTGGCCTGAAGCAGTGCGGCCAGGTTGTTCAGCGCGACGGCGGTCTCGGGGTGGTCCGCACCCAGCCGCGACTCGGCGAGCGCGACTGCCCAGCGGACCAGTGGCTCCAGCAGGGTGTGGCGGGCGGCATCATAGAAGACCCGCTGACGCTGCCAGAACCAGCCCAGCGCCGCTTGCGTATCCGCGGTGTCGCGATGGGCGACGGCCTCACGCAGGGCGGCGGCGTGGGCGGGCGTGATATCCCGCGGTCCCGCGGGCTGGCAGCGGGCATCGAACCAGTCGAAGAGCCAGGCGTCGAGTTCCGTACGAAGCCCCGATGGCAGGGCCGCGAGGAGGTGCGAGCGCATCAGTCCGTGCAGCCGAAAGCATCCGTCGGCGCCGGGCTCGATGATGGAGAGGTCGCAGAGGTCCTCAAAGGCGGTCAGCGGATAGGGGATGCGGAAGCGCGTCAGCAGGGCGGCGAAAATCTCCCGATCGAAGGCGGCGGGGCCGGCCAAGACCTTGAGCGCCTCCTGCTCGGCCGAGGTCCGGTGGCGCAGGAAGCGGGCCAGGACCTCGGGGTGGGTGACGCCGAAGTCGGCCGGGCTCGGGGGCCGCCCGCCGGCGTCCAACAGGTCGAGCAAGGTGTCGATGGCCAAATCCAGGTAGAAGGGGTGGGCGCCCTGGTCACCGGGGCCGGACGGGTCGCTGCTCCCGGCACCGCGGATGATGGCCCGGCGCACGTGCAGGTCCGGGATGGGAATGCCGACAAGGAAGTGGTCGGCATCGGCCGCGGCGAGTCCACCGAGCAGGTGCTGGTCGTCCAACCGGCTCGCCCAGTGGTGCGGGAAGCGTTCGTCCCAGGCCAAGCGCTCGCGCCCCAGGATCACGAAGAGCACGCCGGGGGCTCCGGCGACCAGGTCGCGGACCCAGGCGTCGGTCTCCAGGGCGGCGAGCCCGGTCTTGTCCGGTGCCGCGCTCCACAATGCCTCGTAGGTGTCGATAAAGCACACCGGTGCCGGGGACTGCGGGTGACGGGCGCGGTGGGATTGAAGGTCCAGGCCCAAGAACCAGGGCAGTTGCTCAGCGATCTGGTCGGGCTCCAACTGCTCCAGATCGCGCAGGGCGGCGCAGGCGGCTTCGGCGCCTTCCTCCTTGAGTCGCCGGCGGATGCGGTTGATGACCTTAACGCCCAGGCCGAGACCGGCCGGGAGATCCTCGACCAAGTCGAGCCAATCGGGTGCCCCATCGAGCAGGCCGCCGAGCAGGTCACCCAGTGCACGGGTCACGTCCTCGCCGGGATAGGCGCGCGCCCAGAAGCGGGCGATGGCGACATCGAAGGTGTCGCAGCGCAAGGCCCCCGACTCACGCAGCGACCGCCGCAGGGCCAGCAGGCCGCGGGCCGGCTCGCGGCAGGACTCGACGTGGAAATCGAGCACGCCGAAGCGGTGTTCCGGGTCGCCCACGGTGCCCAGCCGTTGCATCAGGTGTCGGCGCAGCGCCGTCTTGCCCTGGCCGCCGACGCCGTAGAAACCGAGGATGCGATGCTCGTCCGCCGCTAGCGCAGCGTGGGCACGGTCGAAGTGGGCGATGGGCCGGTCGCGATTGGTGAAGACGCGGTTGGCCCGCGGGCGGCCGCGGGGCGTGGGCCGGCCGCGCGGCCGCTCGGGGTTCGGCTTTGGGTTCGGCTCGGGCGTGGGCGGCTGGTCGGGCGCTGGTGACATGAGGGTCTCCCGCGAGGGTTGCGGTTCCAGTAAGGACGATGCGCGAGTCTGACGCAGGGGGCGGCGGGCGGCAATCGTGACCCGGCACTCGACATCCATCCCCAGCCCCATCGCCACGCCGGGACGTGGCGGCCGCGAAATAGCGTGGGCCTGCCGACCGCGCATACCGCCCGCGCACGGCACCCGACATCAATCCAACGCTCTGTTTTTCTTAAATCTCTTCAGCTTCGCCAACAGCAAGATCGATCTGGCACATGTTTTGTATTAACCAATGTGTCAAGCCCGCTTGACCCCAGGCGACGGCTCCGGCCGGCGCAATGCGGGGAGCCTTCCCGGCCTTCGCGAACCGAACGACGATTCCTGACCAACTGCTTCAACCTTTTTTTATCGGAGACGATCCCATGACCAAGCGTAACCTCCTGCTCGCCGCCACCCTTGCCGCCGTCGCCACCATGGGCGGCAACCTTGCCCAGGCCGCTGAGGAAGGCAAGGACAAGTGCTTCGGCATCGCCAAGGCCGGCGCCAACGACTGTGCCAACGCCACCGGCACCCACTCCTGCGCCGGTCAGGCTAAGACCGACAACGACGGCAACGAATGGAAGTACGTCGCCAAGGGCACCTGCGAAGCCATGGGCGGCAAGCTGACCGCCGCGGCCAAGAAGTAAGGGGCCCCGGGGTCGGCGTTGCGCTGCCGCGCACCCTCGGCCCCGGCCCGAAGCCGGACCCCACCATGCGACCCAACCCCCATCCCCTCAGCGGCTTCGGTATCGGCCTGCGGGCCTGCCACTATCGTGATTTTCTGGACCAGCGCCCGGTAGTAGACTGGATCGAGGTGCATACCGAGAACTATTTCGGCGCCGGCGGCTGGGACCTTCATGTATTGGAGACCCTGCGTCCGGACTATCCTTTGAGTTTGCACGGCGTCGGACTCGGACTGGGCTCGGCGAGCGACGCGCATGTCGCGACCCATCTCGCCCGGGTCGCCGCGGTGGCGCGACGGTTCGAGCCCGCGCGCATCTCCGAACACCTGTGCTGGTCGGCGGTCCCAGGCCGTCACCTCACTGACCTGCTGCCCCTGCCGCTGACGCAGGAGGCGCTGACATTGGTCTGTGCCCGGGTCGATCAGGCCCAGAGCCTGCTGGGGCAGATCCTGCTGGAGAACGTCTCCACCCAGTTGAGATTCGCCGCGGACACCCTGGGCGAGACCGAATTCCTGAACGAGGTGGCACGGCGCACCGGCTGCGGCGTGCTGTTGGACGTGAACAACCTTTACGTCAACGAATGCAACCACGGCGAGGACGCCCTGGCCGCCATGGTGGCGATCGACCGCGCCGCGGTGGGCGAGATTCACCTGGCCGGGCACCTGGTGACCGAGGACGCGGTGATCGACCACCACGGCGCCCCGGTGGCGGAGGTCGTCTGGGCTTTGTATGCCGACTGCGTTGCCCGGTTCGGCGCCCTGCCCACCCTGATCGAGTGGGACACGGATATCCCGGCCCTGCCCGTGCTGCTTGCCGAGGCCCGGAAGGCCCGAGGCGTGGCGGCTCGGGTGCTGTCACCGGAACCGGCCCATGTCTGAGCTAGAGCAGATTCAGGCCCGTTTTGCCGCCGCCCTGCTCGCTCCCGGCGGCGACCCCGGACGACTCTTCCGCGGCGCACCGGACCTGATGGCGCGGCGCTTCGCCCTGTACCGCGGAAACCTCACCGCCAACTGGGAGCGGGCGCTGGCCAACGCCTATCCGGTCATCAGGGCGCTGGTGGGCGAGGAGTTCTTTCGGGCGCTGGCCCGTGAGTACGGTCGCGCCGTGCCCCTTACCGAAGGGGATTTGAACCGCTTTGGACACCTCCTAGCCGGCTTTCTCGAAGACTTCCCGCCGGTCTCCGATGACCCCTATCTGCCGGACATGGCACGGCTGGAGTGGGGTCTGCACCGAGCACACTACGCCCCCGACACCCCGCCCCTGACCCCCCAGACCCTGGCGGGCCTGGGGATCGAACGTCTCGACGGGCTGCGGCTTACGCTCCACGGGGCCTGCACCCTGGTCGAGTCCTCCTGGGACGTACTGGGCATCCGGCAGGCCCACGCGCCCTCCGGAGCGCCCTGGCCCGAGGACCTGGCGCGGACCAGCCGAACCCTGGTCTGTCGTCCGCGTTGGCGCGCCGAAGTCATGCCCCTGACCGCCGGGGAACTGACAGCCCTGCGGGCGATCGACCGGGGCGAGACCCTGGGTGAGGCCCTGGAGCAGGGCGGTGACGCCGACCCGGATTTCGATCCCGCCCAGGCCCTCCCGCGGTGGCTGGGTGCGGGGGTCTTCGCATCAATCCCGAATTCGCAACCCAACCGAGAGATTCCCCATGAGCGCGATGCCGCAGCCTGATTCCTTGCTGACCCGCGGCTATGCCGCCCTGACCGACTGGGGCGGCGGCCTGTGGGCGCTGACCATCCGGCTCTATGTGGGCTGGCAGTTCTTCAAGGCGGGGTTGACCAAGATCGGGGACTGGGAGAGCACCCTGGCACTGTTTCGCGACGAGTATTCGGTGCCCCTGCTCCCGCCGGATGTCGCGGCGGTCGCCGGCACCTTCGGCGAACTGGTCTTCCCGGTGTTGCTGTTCGTCGGCCTGCTGTCCCGGCCCGCCGCACTCGGGCTCTTCGTGGTCAATGCGATGGCGGTCATCAGCTACCCGGCCCTCTTCGGCTTCGAGTGTCCGGCGGCCATCAACGACCATTTCTGCTGGGGCGCGCTGCTCTTGGTCATCGTTGCCTTCGGACCCGGACGGTTTTCCTTGGACTACCTGCTTGGGGGTCGCCTGCTCGGCCGGCGTCGCGGGTGATGGCGCCGTCCGCGTCTTGCCGTGTCATGGCCGTTCCACCGGGCTACGGCCAGGTCCTCACCGGACAGCGGGCGCTCGTGACCGCCGCCGACGCCGGGCTAGGCGCCGGTATCGCCAGAGCCTTTGCCGCGGCCGGCGCGCGGCTGGCGATCAACCATGCGGGCGCCGCCGCGGCGACCGAGCGCCTGGTCGGCGAAATCGCGGCATCCGGCGGCGAGGCCTTCGGCGTCGAGGCGGACCTGGGCAGCGAGGCCGAGGTCCGCGCGATGTTCGCCGCGGTGATCGATACCTTCGGCGGGCTCGACATTCTGGTCAACGCGGCTTCGGTGCGCTTGGAGCACCCGGTGCGCGACCTCTCGCTGGCGGACTGGGAGGGGGCGATTCGGGTCAACCTCACCGGGCAGTTTCTCTGCGCGCGAGAGGCCATTCGACTCTTTATGGAACAGGCCCAGGCCGCGTCCGGTTCGTCGGGCAGCCGCCTGGACGGCCGCTCTGCCGCCGCGACCAGCGCCGGCAAGATCCTCTGCATCGCGGCGGTCCATGATCGTCCCGGCTGGGCGGGTCAGGGCAGCGATGCCGTATCGAAGGGCGGCGCTTTGCGGCTCGTGCAGAGCCTGGCCGAGGAACTGGCCCCCTACCGCATTCGGGTGAATGCCATCTGTCCAGGGGCCATCCGCACCGGCACCGGCCGCCCCGCCTGGGCGACGCCGGAGGCCGAGGCCGCGCTGCTGGAGTCCATCCCCCTCGGGCGCTTGGGCACCATCGAGGACGTCGGTCGCGCCGCCGTGTGGCTCGTCTCGGACGAGTCGGATTACATCACCGGGGCGACGCTCTATGTGGATGGGGGCATGAGCCTCGCGACCGGGGCTCGGGGCGGGCGATTGACATGAGACTGCATACCGCAGGCGCGCTGGCGCTGCTCTACGCGATAACCGGCGGCGCACTGGCCGGGGAGACCACCGGACCCACCGCCGCCGACTCCCGGGGCGATGTCCGGGGTCTGGCGCCGAATGAGTCGCCTTGGTGGCCCAGCCGCTACGGGCCGGACGATCAACTGGGAACGCTGAACGAGATCACGCCGCCGGTCACCGCGCGGGCCGTGCGACTGGTGCAGCGCGGTGAGACCGTCGATCTTGGCCGGGTGCTCGACGAGGACACACCCAAGTTCCCGGGGCGCTTCTGGCATCAGACCGTCGATGTCTCTGCCCCTTACGCGAACGCCCGGCGACCGGATGCCTTTGGCGGCGGCTGGGGCAAGAACCGGATCAACTGGATCACCGAGGTTCAGACCGGGACCTTCCAGGTGGGCACCCAACTCGACGCCATCGGACATATCCAGATCGGCGACCGCTTCTATAACGGCTGGACGGTCGGCGATCTGGTGGAGCCCTGGGGGCTCAGCCGCTTTGGCATAGAGACGGTCCCGCCCATCGTGACGCGCGGCATCCTGGTGGACTTGCCCGCCTACAAGGGGGTGGAGCGCCTCGACCGAGGCTATGCGGTGACGGTGGCCGACCTGGAGGGTGCGCTTAAAGCCCAGGGCATCAGTCTGGCCCCGGGGGACGCGGTGCTGTTTCACACCGGCTGGGGTGGTCTCTGGGGGAAGGACAACCAGGCCTTCCTCGCCGGGGAACCGGGTCCCGGTCTGGCCCTGATCGAGCGGCTCTATCGGGAGCGGGTCGCCCTGGTCGGTACCGACACCTGGAGCATCGGCCCGGTGCCCGCAGAGGACCCGGAGCGGCCCTTCCTGGTCCCTCAAACCATGTACGTGAAGATGGGGCTCTTCGGTCTGGAGAACCTCGCGACCGAGGGGCTCGCCGCCCGCGGTGTGCACGAGTTTCTGTTTGTCCTCACCCACGCCAAGACCCGGGGCTCCACGGCGGCCATGATCGCCCCCGCGGCCATCTATTAGGAACAAGACGATGAAGCAGACCTACGACTATCTGATCATCGGCTCCGGGGCCGGCGGTGCCGCGGCGGCCTATCGCCTCGGCGCCGCCGGGGCGCGGGTGCTGGTGCTGGAGAAGGGCGACCCGCTCCCCAAGGACGGCAGCACCCTGGACCCGGACCTGGTGGTTCGCCAGGGCGCCTTCCTGAGCCGCGAGCCCTGGCTCGACGGCAATGACCGGACCTTCTATCCCGAGGAGCACTTCAACCGCGGCGGCAAGACCAAGTGGTACGGGGCCGCCCTGCTGCGCTTCGACCCCGCCGAGCTGACGGCGGACCCCGGACATGACTGCCTCCCTTGGCCCTTCGGTTACGCGATCCTGGAGCCCTATTACCGGGAGGCCGAGGCCCTGCTCGGGGTGCGGCAGTTCCCGGTGGAGTCCGATTTCGCACGGATTGCCGCCGGACTTGCCCGCCGTGACCCGGCCTGGCACCCCCGGACCCTGGGCGTGGGACTGGCCGAGGGCATCCTCAATGCACCCGAGGAGGCGCGCCATTTCGACGGTTTCGCCTCCTTGCGGGGGCTGAAATCCGATGCGGAGACCTGTCTGCTCGATCGCGCCGGGGCCACCGTGGAGGTGCGCACCGGCTCCCCGGTGGTCTCCCTGGTCCCGGACCCCCGTGACCCGCGTCGGGTCCGCGGGGTGGTTTGCGCCGATGGCAGTCAGCACAGGGCCGAGACGGTTCTGCTCGGCGCCGGGGCCCTGCACAGCCCGAGGCTGTTGCAAGGCTACTTGGAGGACACCCGGCTCGGCGACTCCCTGCCCTGCGCGACCCAGGTCGGGCGTTATTATAAGTGTCATGTCCTGACGGCGCTGCTGGCCTTCGGCCATCGACCGGTGCGCGACCTACTCTGCAAGACCGCCTTGCTGCTCCATGACGCTCTGCCCCACAGCAGCGTGCAGACCCTGGGCGGCAATCTGGCCGAGGAGATCGTGCGCGCCCAGGCCCCCCGCTTCGCGCGGGTTGTCGTGGGGCCCGTGGCACGCCGGGCCTACGGGTTCTTCCTCCAAACCGAGGACGGTTCCCATCCGGACAACCGGGTGCGGCGAGGCCCGGGCGGCACGCCGCAACTCGACCACGACTGGGCGCGGCTCCCCCAGGCCCGGGACGAGCATCGGCGCCTGGTGCGGACCCTGAGCGCCCGGCTCCTGCAACTCGGCTATCTGCCGGTGGCCAAGCCCATCCCCTTGGCCGGCACGGCCCACGCCTGCGGCACCCTGGTGGCGGGCGTCGACCCCAGCCGGTCGGTGGTCGATGCCGAGGGGCGCGTTCACGGCATGGACAACCTGTTTGTCGTCGATGGCAGCATCCTGCCCCGCTCCAGCCGGGTCAATCCGGCCCTGACCATCTTCGCCTGGGCCCTGCGGGTGGCCGACCGGCTGGCCGGAACCAGGGCGGTCCGGCCGACCGAGGAGGTCGTCGCATGAAGCCGAACCCCGTCCAGGCGATGCCGACTGACGCGAACGATCTGAACCCGAGTGGCGCACTTCCAGAACTGATTCGCCTGGGCCGCGATCTCTGCGGTGACCTGGATCAGGCCGAGCGTCGCGAGTGGTGGCTCGCCAATGGTCGCGGCGCCTATGCCGCGGGTACGATCGCGGGCACCCTGACCCGCCGCTACCACGGGCTCTTGATCGCACCCCTGACCCCGCCGCTGGGGCGCGCCCTGGTGCTTGCCAAGGCCGATGCGGTCCTGATCGATGGTGATCGGGAGTGGCCGCTGCACAGCAACCGCTGGAGCGGCGGGGCCATAGCGCCGGCCGGGCACCGGCATATCGAGTCCTTCCGGATCGTTGGACGCCTGCCGGTCTGGCGTTTTGCCATCGGCGACCTCGCCATTGAGCAATGTCTCTGGATGGAGCCTGGACAGGACCGGGTGCAGGTCGCCTGGCGCCTGGTTGCCGACGGCCTGCGCCCGATCAAGCTGCGGGTGGGTCTGCTGGTCAGCGCGCGGGACCATCACGGGGTCAGCGCAGCAGGCCTTATCCAGCCCGTGATCCGGGTCGATGGGTCGGATCTGCGGCTGGTCTATGGGGACTGGTTCACCCTGCAGGTCCGGGTCCATGGGGGTCGCGTACGGGTCGCTCCGGCGTGGATTGAGGGCTTCGACCTGCCGCTGGAGCGCGAGCGGGGTCTCGAGGACCGCGACAACCACCTGCAGGTTGCAGAGGTCCATCTGACCCTCGAACCTGGCGTATGGTGCGGCATCGACGCCGGTCTTGGCGTGCCGCCCGCCATGGATCTGGCCCAGTCCCTCGCCGCCCATCAGGCCCGCGACGCCGAACTCCTCGCCCGTGCGATGGCCGCGGACCCGGTGCTCGCGCAGGCGCCGGACTGGGTCCGACAACTGGTGCTGGCCGCGGACAGCTTTCTCTTTGCCCGCCCGCTGCCGGGGGTGCCGGACGGTGAGTCCGTCATCGCGGGCTTCCCCTGGTTCGGGGATTGGGGGCGGGACACCATGATCGCCCTGCCGGGACTCACCCTGGTCACAGGCCGCCTGGACAGCGCCCGACGCATCTTGGAGACCTTCGCCCGCTTCGTCGACGGCGGCATGCTGCCCAATGTCTTTCCGGGGTCCGGCGAGACCCCCGAGTTCAACACGGTGGATGCGGCGCTTTGGTACCTGGAGGCCTGGCGGGCCTATGTGGAAGCAAGCGGCGATGTCGCGGCCCTGGCCCGCGTCTTTCCGGTGCTCGAATCGGTGATCGCCGGCTATCGGGACGGAACCCGCTACGGCATAGCGCTGGACCCCGCGGACGGTCTGATCCGCGCCGGGGAGTCCGGCGTTCAGCTCACCTGGATGGACGCCAAGGTGGGCGACTGGGTGGTCACGCCGCGGATCGGCAAGCCGGTGGAGATCAATGCTCTGTGGTTCAACGGTCTGGTCGCGATGGCCGGATTCGCGGGGCAGATCGGGGCGGACCCCCGGCCCTTTGAAGCCCTCGCGGAGCGCGCTCGGGCCGGTTTTCAGCGCTATGTCCTCCCCGACGGCGGCGGACTGATCGATGTCTTGGACGGCCCCGGTGGAAACGACGTGAGCCTGAGGCCCAACCAGATCCTGGCCGTGAGTCTGTCGGCGTCCCCCCTGACCCCAGAGGACCGGCGCCAGGTGGTCGCGATCTGCGGGCGCGAACTCCTGACCTCCTTCGGCCTGCGCTCCCTGGCGCCGGGCCACCCCGACTACCGGGGCCAGTATCTCGGCGATGTCTGGCAGCGCGATGGGTCCTACCACCAGGGCCCCGTTTGGGGCTGGCTCTTGGGCCATTACGCCCTGGCGGAGTACCGGGTCACCGGCGACGCCCGGCTCGCCCTGTTGCGGCTTGAACCCATGGGGGATCACCTGGGCGACGCCGGCCTCGGCAGCATCAGCGAGATCTTCGACGGCGACCCCCCGCATCAGCCCCGCGGCGCCCCGCTTCAGGCCTGGTCCGTGGCCTGTACCCTTGACGCCTGGTGGCGCCTGACCCACGCGCTGGGCGCGGCCTGAGGCCCTCGGCCAATCCCTGCCTGCCCCTCTTTCACAGTGACCCCAACGAATCGGAGACCCAACCCATGGCACATGACGAGCTGAATGCGGAGCGGCAGCGACTGGAGCAACAGCGCGAGGGGACCGAGGATTGGCGGCTGTGGGGCCCCTATCTGGCCGAGCGGGCCTGGGGCACGGTGCGCGAGGACTACAGCGAGCATGGCACGGCCTGGGAGCACCTGGACCACGACCAGGCGCGCTCCCGGGCCTACCGCTGGAACGAGGACGGGCTCGGCGGGATCTGCGACGAGGGCCAGGCGCTGTGTCTTGCCATGGCGCTGTGGAACGGCCAGGACCCCATCCTCAAGGAGCGCCCCTTCGGACTCACCGGCAACCAGGGCAATCGCGGCGAGGACGTGAAGGAGTACTACTTCTACCGCGATGCCACCCCAAGCCATAGCTATCTGAATTATCTCTATAAATACCCCCATGCCGAGTATCCCTACGGGCGCCTGGTGGAGGAGAACGCGCGCCGCGGCAGGCAGGACCCGGCCCTCAGCTTGCTGGATACCGGCGTCTTCTCCGAGCGCCGCTACTGGGACCTGGAGGTCGTCTACGCCAAGGCCTCGCCGGCTGAGATCCACTGCCGCATCCACCTGCACAATCGGGGGCCGGAGGCGGTCGAGATCCATTGCCTGCCGACCCTCTGGTTTCGCAACACCTGGTCCTGGGCCGGGGAGGCGACCGAGCGGCCCGCCATTCGGGCCATCGCGGCCCCCGCGGGCGCCGCCTGGGCCATGGTGGCCGAGCACCCGGAGATCGGGACCTACTATCTCTACGGGGCCGAGGTCGCGGAGCTGCTGTTCACCGACAACGAGTCCAATGCCGAGCGTCTGTGGGGGACGGCCAACGCCAATCCCTATGTGAAGGACGCCTTCCACCGCCGGGTGATCGGCGGCGAGCTGGCGGCGGTCAACCCGGCCCAAACCGGCACCAAGGGCGCCGCCTGGAGCCGGCACTCCGTCGCCCCCGGGGCCCACGCCCGTATCGACCTGGTGCTGTCTGCCAAGCCCCTGGAGCGGCCCTTTGGTCAACAGGAGGCGGTGATCTCGGCGCGCCGGTCCGAGGCGGACGCCTTCTACGCCGATCTGCTGCCCGCCGCCACCGCCGAGGACCAAGGAATCCTGCGTCAGGCCCTGGCCGGGATGATCTGGTCCAAGCAGTTCTTCCATTACGACGTCGCACGCTGGCTGCGTGGCGACCACTTCCCGCCGCCCCAGGGCCGCCGCTACGGACGCAATCGGCACTGGCAGCACCTGCGCGCCCGGGACGTCATCTCCATGCCGGACGCCTGGGAATACCCCTGGTTCGCCGCCTGGGACCTGGCCTATCACTGCGCCGCCCTAGCCCTGGTGGATCTCGACTTCGCCAAAGACCAGGTCGAGCTGATGCTGAGCGAGCGGTATCTGCACCCCAACGGCCAGATACCGGCCTACGAGTGGTCCTTCAGCGATGTCAATCCCCCGGTCCATGCCATGGCGGCCCTCAAGGTCTACCGCGCCGAGCGGGTGCAGCGGGGCCAGGGGGATCGGGCCTTCCTGGAGCGGGTCTTCCACAAGCTGCTGCTCAACTATGCCTGGTGGATCAACCGCAAGGACGCTGGCGGTCACAACCTCTTTGAGGGCGGCTTCCTGGGCCTGGACAATATCTCGGTCTACGACCGCTCCCAGCCCCTGCCGCCGGGATTCAGCCTGAAGCAGTCGGATGCCACCGGCTGGATGGCGATGTTTGCCCTCAACATGACGGTGATCGCCCTGGAGCTGTGCGCCGAGGGGCCGGCCTACGAGGACATCGCCATCCAGTGCCACGAGCAGTTCCTCGCCATCGCCGAGGCCATCAGTGGCAACCTCGAGACCGGGACGCCCTCCCTGTGGGACCCGGATGCCGGGTTCTTCAAGGACCTGCTGGTCTGCCCGGATGGGTCCGCCAGTCGGATCGATGTCTACTCCTGGGTCGGGCTGATCCCGCTCTTTGCGACCGAGGTGGTCCACCGGCGTCTGCTGGATGCCGCCCCCCGTTTTACCAAGCGCCTGCCGGAGCACAAGCACGGGCTCTTCCGGGGCCGGTACATCTGCGCCTGTCCGGACTGGGAGAATGATCGGGGCGAGCACCTGTTGGCCCTGGTGGACAGCGGCAAGCTGCCCGTGATCCTGAAGCGCCTGCTCGACAGCGACCAGTTCCTCTCCGACCACGGGGTGCGCAGTGTGAGTCGCATCCATGCCACCCATCGGGATCTTGGGAGCATCCCCGGACTCGGCCAGGCCACCATCGAATACGTCCCTGGGGAGTCCAACTCCGGCCTCTTCGGCGGTAACTCGAACTGGCGCGGGCCGGTGTGGATGCCCACCAACTACACCCTGGTCCAGGCCCTGGAGCGGTATCACCGCTTCCTCGGGGACGGCTTCACCGTGCCGGTTCCCTGTCTTGGGGGCCAGGAGTTAACCCTGAAGGAGATCGCCCACCTGATCTCGGAGCGGCTGGTTGGACTCTACCGCCAGGGTCCGGACGGCGTGGTCCCGGCCATGCGGCGCGACGCCATCTTCCGCGATGACCCCCATTGGGCCGGGCTCTATCTCTTCTACGAATACTTCGACGGCGAGACCGGCCAGGGCCTTGGGGCGACCCACCAGACCGGTTGGACCGGGCTGATCGCGAATCTGGTGATGCGCCGCTACCGCGAGGACATCCCGGAGTACTGGCGGACTCAGGGGGCCGCGGTACCGAGGTCCCCGGAGCCAGTGATCGGGATCGCCGCCTGAGCGTTCCCCACCCCCCAATCCCAACCTTCAGTTCCAACCCAAGGCGAGACGCCCATGAGCCATGAGCAACACCTTCACTATCCGCCCGTCGTCATGCCATCCCTGGAGCAACAGGTCGTCCTGACCGGCCAGAAGGCCCTGGTCACGGGCGCGAGCTCGGGGATCGGCAAGCAGGTGGCGATCGCCCTCGGCCATGCGGGGGCCGACGTGGTGGTCAACTATGTCGCCGACCCGGACAAGGCCGAGGAGACCGTGGCGGAGATCCAGCGCCGGTGCGGGATCAAGGCCATGGCCATCCAGGCCGACGTCTCCCAAGAGGATCAGGTTCAGGCGATGTTCGAGACCATGCGCCGGGAATTTGGAACCATCGACATCCTGGTCAACAACGCCGGCCTGCAGAAGGACGCCCCCTTCGACGAGATGACCCTGGCGCAGTGGAACAAGGTCATCGAGGTCAACCTCACCGGCCAGTTTTTGTGCGCCAGGGAGGCGGTGCGCGAGTTCAAGCGGCGCGGGGTGGTGCCCGGGGTTTCCTGCTCGGCGGGCAAGATCCTCTGCATGAGCTCGGTACACGATGTTATCCCCTGGGCGGGCCACGTCAATTACGCGTCCTCCAAGGGCGGCGTCACGATGATGATGAAGTCCATCGCCCAGGAGGTGGCCCCCTGGCGCATCCGGGTGAACGCGATCTCCCCCGGGGCGGTCCGCACGCCCATCAACATGGATGCCTGGGGGACCCCGGAGGCCTACGCCGAGCTCCTCAAGCTGGTTCCCTACAAGCGCATCGGCGAGCCGGAGGACATCGGTCGCGCCGCGGTCTGGCTGGCGTCGGACTACTCGGACTACATCACCGGCATCTGCCTCTATGTGGACGGCGGGATGACCCTCTATCCCGGCTTCGAGACAGGGGGCTAGGCATGGGCGCGCTACGGCTCGATGCGGTCCAATCGCTCCGCGCGCATTGGCCCGAATACCTGATGGAGGCCTGGGGGCTCGGCACCTTCATGGTCTCCGCCGGGGTCTTCGCGACCCTGCTGGAGTACCCTGGGTCGCCGGTTCGCCAAGCCATTGCGGACCCGGATCTGCGTCGCGTCCTGATGGGGCTGGCCATGGGACTCACCGCCGTGGCCATTGTCTATTCCCCCTGGGGCAAGCAGTCCGGTGCCCATCTCAACCCGGCGCTGACCCTGAGCTTCCTGCGGCTCGGCAAGATCAGTCCCCCCGACGCAACCTTCTACATCCTGGCGCAGTTCCTGGGCGGCCTGATCGGCGTCTTCGCCGCCTGGCTCGCCCTGGGGGGCGCCTTTGCGGCCCCTCCGGTCCACTTCGTCAATACGGTGCCGGGCGATGCGGGCATCGGCGTGGCCTTCCTCACCGAGGCGGCCATGGCGGGCGGACTCATGCTGATGGTGGTGACGGCCATCGCATCACAGCGCCTCATGCCCTTCACCGGGGTCTTCGCGGGCCTGATGGTCGTGGCCTACATCGCCCTCCTGGCGCCGCTCTCCGGCATGAGCATCAACCCGGCGCGCAGCTTCGCCTCGGCGGCCCCGGGGGGACTCTGGGACCACCTGTGGCTCTACTTCACCGCGCCGGTATTAGGGATGCTAGCCGCGGTGGAGATCGCCCGACTCGCCCAGGTCGGACGCCGGCGTTTCTGTGCCAAGTTGAATCACGACAGCGCCTACCGGTGCATCCACTGCGGCCATGTGCCGCCCCAAGCAGTGCAGGCTAAGGCCGAGGAAAAGCAGGTGACGTCATGACTAGACCACTCGTCGTCCAGGCACCCCAGACACCGCTCGCCGATACCATCCGGCAGATGGTCGACACCCTGCGCATTGTGCGCGGCGCCATCTGGCCCCTGGCGGATCTGCTGATCCGGCTGTGGCTGGCCCAGGCATTCTTTGTGTCCGGCGTGCTCAAGGCCGGCAACTGGGAGACGGCGCTGACCCTGGCCCGGGACGAGTATCCAGTGCCCTGGCTCGACCCGGTGACCGCCGCCTATACCGGCGTCTCCATCGAGCTCATCGCACCCGTGCTGCTGGCCCTGGGGCTCGCCACCCGGCTGGCCGTGCTGCCCATGCTGCTGCTCGCCCTGGTTGCGCAGTACCACTATGTCGCCCTGGATATCCACCTGTTTTGGGCCTGGCTGCTGGGCTGGTATCTGATTCACGGCGCCGGACCCCTGTCGCTGGACCGGTCCCTGTCGAGTGGGCTGGCGGATTCCGCCATTCCCCTTGCCGGTCAGGTCCTGGGAGCGGCGGGCTGGACGACACGGCACCTGGGCCCGGTCTTTGATCTCGCACTGCGTCTGTGGCTCGCCGCTGGACTCGCCCTGGCCGCCGGCGCCTTGGCCGTGCCGGCCGGTCCCTGGCTGGCGGAGCGCGCCCTTTCCGTCTTTGACCCGACCCTGGCCCTGATCTGCGCGGTCCTGCTGGCGCTGGGACTTGGGGTGCGCCTCGCGGCCCTGGCGCTCCTGTTGACGGCCCTGGCGGTCGGCATGTCCGGGGTGCCGGTGGAGCACCTCTCGTGGCTTGCGCTGCTCCTGCTGCCGCTGGTGTTGGGGGGTGGCGGACCGATCGGGCTCGATCGGCTGGTTCCCCGACTGCTGGAGCGATTGGTGCCAGGGGTTGCCGAGTCGAGCCCGGCCCAGTTGGCGGCCCTGCCGCGGGTGCTGATCGTCGGCGCCGGCTTCGGCGGGATCAGTTGCGCCCGGGGGCTGCGCCATGCGCCGGTCTCGGTCACCCTGATCGATCGGCACAACTATCACCTGTTCCAGCCCCTGCTCTATCAAGTCGCCACCACCGGCCTGGCCGCGAGCGACATCGCCACACCCGTCCGCGAAGTCTTCCGCGACCAGCGCAACGCCCGGGTGTTGCTCGGCACCGTGACCGGCGTGGACAAGGAACGCCGTGCGGTCATCCTGGATGGCCGCTCGCTGCCCTACGACTATCTGGTGCTGGCCACCGGGGCGAGTCACAGCTATTTCGGTCGCGACGACTGGGAGCCCTGTGCCCCCGGCCTCAAGGGCATCGATGACGCGACCGAGATCCGCCGGCGCGTCCTGCTGGCCTTTGAGCGCGCCGAGGCCACCGAGGACGACGCCGAGCGGGCCGCCCTCATGACCTTCCTCATCGTCGGCGGCGGTCCCACCGGGGTCGAACTCGCCGGAGCCATCGCCGAGTTGGCCCGCTTCGGGATGGAGCGGGACTTTCGCCGCATCGATCCCCGCGCGGCGCGGGTGATCCTGGTTCAGTCCGGTCCGCGCATCCTCCCGACCTTCCCCGAGCCGCTCTCCGCCCACGCGACCCGGGCCCTGCAGAACCTCGGGGTCGAGGTGGTGATCGAGAGCCGGGTGACGAACATCGACGCCCAGGGTGTGGCCGTCGACGGCAGCATCATCGCCGCGCGCACCGTGCTTTGGGCCGCGGGCGTGGTGGCCTCGCCGGCAGCGCGGTGGCTCGCGGCCGGGGCGGATCGGGCCGGACGTATCCAAGTGGAGCCGGACCTCTCGGTACCCGAACAGGCCGAGGTGTTCGCGATCGGCGATACGGCCCTCGCCGAGGCTTGGGACGGGAAACCCGTTCCGGGGCTCGCGCCCGCCGCCAAGCAGGGCGGCGCCTATGTCGCCCGGGTGATCGCCGCCAGGGTCACCGGACGGTCTCCGCCCGGGCCATTCCGCTACCGCCACCAGGGCAGCCTGGCCACCATCGGCCGCAAGGCAGCGGTGGTTGACTTGGGGTGGCTGCGCGTCTCCGGCGCCCTGGCCTGGTGGCTGTGGGGGCTGATACACGTCTTCTTCCTGGTCGGGGTGCGCAACCGGGTCGCGGTGATCGCGAACTGGTTCTGGGCCTATCTTACCTTCCGCAGCGGCACGCGCCTGATCGTCGGTCAGCTCGAATCCGCGCCGCTGTCTTCTGATCAACTGGCGCCAACGCCGGGGAGACCCCATGGAGCATAGAATTTCTCAGGGGCCATTCGTTTGCCTTTCCCTGCTGTTGCTGGCGATGCGGGCGGCGGCCGACCCCCTCCTGGTGATGGTTCCGCCCGGGACCTTCGTGCTGGGTGCCGACGCCCCCCGTCAGGGTCCGCCGACCCGGATGGACATGCCCGCCTTCGCGATCACGGCCACCGAGATCACCGTCGGCGACTATCGGGCCTTCGTGGCCACCACCGGCTACCAGCCACCCGCCGGATGCTTCGACTGGCAGGACGGGGCCTTCGCCGATATCCCGGATGGCCGCTGGGACGACGCCCGCCATGCTTCGTCGGACGCGCTTCCGGTGGTCTGCATCCGGTGGGCCGATGCGGTCGCCTACGCGGACTGGCTGTCCGCCGCCGGCGGCGCCCGCTGGCGGCTGCCCACCGAGGCGGAATGGGAGTACGCGGCCAAGGGCGCAAACTCGGCCTCCCAGCCGCTGACCCCGGATGGCGCCTGCACCTTCGCCAACCTGCATGACGCGGCCTCGGCCCAGGCCGGCGGACCGGGACTCGATCCGCTGCCCTGCGACGACGGCTACGCCAAGACGGCACCGGTCGGCGGTCGGCGTGCGAACGGCTTCGGGCTCCATGACAGCCTGGGCAACGTCACCGAATGGACCTCAAGCTGCTGGCGCGACGCCCACGACAGCCCGGACGCCGACTGCTCGCGCCACGTCGCCCGCGGCGGTGCCTGGAAGGACGATCTGGCCCAAGCCAGCACCACCAGCCGCGTCGGCCTGGCCGAGGACTTTCGCAGCGGTTATTTCGGGTTCCGGCTGGTGCGGGAGCGGTGATCCAGATGCAGGAATCCACCTAAGCGCGCTTCATACGGGCTCCCGGAATCCCCGCACCTCCTCCTGTATCTCCCGATGACTGCGGCGCGCGATCGTCAGGGTCTCGGCCCGGTCGAGAATCTCAGCGAGTCGCGCCCACTGGGGGGACAGGCGCTTACCTTCGTCCTCGACGATCACGCGCACCTGCCTGTCACGTTAGCGGTCCGGCAATGATGGTCATGGACGCGCAACGCCTGATCCCGCGGGCGGTCGTCAGCGACCCGGAAGGTTGTTGATTAAACCACTGGGTTTCTTCACAAAATTACACATTTCTCTTGCTACCAACCGATTCCTTCCGAGGTACGCATTTGCTATTCTAGAAAGTGAAGTCGTGTAAGTTGCACGTGGGTGACAGCGCTATCGGGGCTTTTCCGCAATCAGCCGGCAAGCGACCTTGTCCATAGGGGTTACCATGTCAGAAACGGCGACGATGTCCGGATTGATCCGACGGCTGGGCGGTCTCGCCTGCCTACTGTTGCTGGCCTTGAGCAGCGCCGGTGCGGTGGTGCCGACAGATCCTGGGGTGGGGGCGGTTGCCTTCACCTTTTATCAGGGTCAGTGGTCACGACTGCCCGATTTCGACCTGGAGACCCCGGCAGGCTCCGGCCTGGCGGCCGGCTTCGTCCTGGGGCCGATTCCGCTGACCCAAGACTTCGCGGTCCGCTACCAGGGGTTCATTGAGGTTCCACGCGGTGGGGAGTACCGCTTCTACACCCGCTCCGACCACGGCAGCGCCCTGTCGATCGACGGCGCCAGAGTGGTGGACAACGACGGTCTGCACGCCGTCCAGACCCGCTGGGGCCGCGTGACCTTGGGAGCGGGGCGCCATGCCATCGCCGTCGACTTCCTGCGGCAGGGCGGCAGTCAGATCCTCGAGGTGGGCTGGCAGGACCCCGGGGGCAGTGTGACACCGATCAATCCCGCCAACCTCGCCGTCGACCCGGAGGCACTCCCCACCCCGCTGGCGCCGGAGCTGCCCGCGGGCACCGAGCGTATCCCCGGTGTCGCCTACGATTACTTCGAGGGCGACTGGTCCCGGCTCCCCGACTTCACCAGCCTCGAGCCGGTGTTTGAAGGTTCCGCACCCGATTTCGACCTCAGTGAACGTCTGCGGCCCGACCGGTTCGCCTTTCGGTTCCAGGGTTGGCTGGAGGTTCCCGAGGACGGCATCTATACCTTTTTCACCACCTCGGACGAAGGCAGTGCGCTCAGCATCGGCGATCGGCGCATCGTCGATAACGATGGACTTCACGGTCACCAGGAACGCTCGGGCATGGTGCTGCTCCAGGCCGGTTGGCATCGGATCACGGTCGACTTTTTCGAGAAGTGGGGCAACGAGGCGCTGCTCGTCAGTTGGTCAGGCCCGAGCCTGGCCAAGACCCGCATCCCGGCCGACGCACTCAGCCACAGCCTGGACATGCTCCCCCCGCTCAAGACGCCCGATGTCCCGTCCGGAGCCCTGAACCCGGGTCTTGCCTATCGATGGTACGCGGGCGACTGGTTAGCAGTGCCCGACTTCGACAACCTGGTCCCCGACCTCCAGGGGATCAGCGCCGGATTCGACCTGAACGAGTCCCCCCTGGCCGATCGCTTCGGCTTCAGTTTCCGCGGCTACCTGAGCGTTCCCACCAACGGGGTCTACCGCTTCTATACGACCGCGGACACCGGCAGCGCCCTGCATATCGGTGATCGGAAGGTGGTGGATAACAACGCGCTGTTCGGCCCGCGCACGGCCTTCGGCACGATCGCGCTCGCGGCCGGTGTCCACGCCATCCGGGTCGATTACTTCGAGACCTGGGGCGGCCAGGCCCTGAGCATGGAATACCGCACCCCGGATGGGCAACGCCAAACCCTGCCGCTGGACGCACTCTTCCATACCGCCGATCAGCTCCCGGCGTTGCGCGCGCCGCCCGCGGCCCCGTCCGGGCGGTCGGCGGGACTTGCCTATGCCTATTACGAGGGCACCTGGGCCGATCTGGACGCGATGCTGGCCGCCGGCCCCCGCGCCCATGGCGTGGTCCCCGCCTTCAGCTTGGACCCACGCGCCCGCAACGACCGATTCGGCTTCGTCTACACGGGCTGGATCGAACTGCCGGAAGACGGCCCTTACCGCTTCTGGAGCGCGTCCGACGACGGCAGCCGGGTGTGGATCGACGATACCCTGGTGGTGGATAACGATGGCGCGCACCAGTTGCGGCTCGCCTACGGCAGCATCGGGCTCAAAGCCGGGCTGCACCAGATCCGCGTCGCCTTTTTTGAATGGACCGCGAGCGAGGTCCTCCAGGTAGGCTACCACACGCCGGACGGCAGCCGGGGCGAGATCGCCCCGGCCATCCTCAGCCACAGCGCTGATCAGCTCCCGGCCCTGGTCCCCGCCCAGTCCCTGCCGACCCGGGCGCGACCCGGACTCGCCTGGCACTACTACGAGGGTAGCTGGGATCGCCTGCCTGATTTCAACGCCATCGCGCCGGCCGGTTTGGGCCTCACTTCCGGCGTCAGCCTGGTCACGGCCGCCGGGAGAGACCGCTACGGCTTGCGCTTCACCGGCTGGCTCCAGGTCCCTACCGACGGTTTCTACGATTTTTACACCAACTCGGACGAAGGCAGCCGGCTATGGCTCGGTGACCGGCTGGTGGTAGACAACGACGGACTCCACGCGGCGCGAGACGCCGCGGGCAATATCGGGCTCGCGGCCGGCTGGCACCCCATCCGCATCGAGTACTTCGACCGCTGGGGCGATGACCGTCTGGCGGTGAGTTGGCGCGGCCCGAGGGGTGTGCGTACCCCCATCCCCGACAGCGCGTTCGCCGTGGATCCGACGGCGCTGCCGCCATTGGAGGCCCCCGACGCGGCGCGCGACCATCTCATCGGCGGGATCGACTACGCCTATTACGAGGGCAACTGGTCGGTCCTGCCGGACTTCGCGGCACTCACCCCGGTCGCCCGCGGCCAGGCCGCCGGCTTCAGCCTCGCGCCGCGCCGCAAGGACGACTATTTCGCTTTTCGCTTCAGCGGCTACATCGACATTCCCGAGTACGGTGTCTATACCTTCTACACCACCTCGGACGACGGCAGCCGGCTGACCATCGGTGACCAGGTCGTGGTGAACAACGACGGTCTGCATAGCGTCCGCGAGGCCGCGGGGCGCATCGCCCTGGAGCGCGGCCGCCATGCCATCACCCTCGACTATTTCGAGCGCACCGGCCACGCGATCCTGAACGTCGCCTATGCCGGACCCCGGTTCGCCAAACAGCCGATCCTGGCCGGCGACCTGTTCCGCCTCGATCCGGTCTGGAACGGTGACCCGGGTGACCCCGGGATTGCCGAGGGTCCGAGCGATCCGGCCACCAATCGCGCCCCCCTGTCGACCGTTGATACTGCCGCAACCGGCATCGGCGCCGGTCAGAGCGTCGAGCTGAACGTGCTCGCCAACGACACCGATCCGGACGGCGATCACCTGGTCCTGGCCGGCATCAGTGCGGTTGGTGCGGCCGGTGCCGCACTGGTTGATCCAAACAGCGGTCAACTGCGCTACTTCCCGCCGCTCGGCTTCGTGGGTCAGGACCTGGTGCGCTATGCGGTCTCCGACCGCCGCGGTCAGACTGCCTGGGGCGAAGTCGGAATCAGCGTCGGCGCGGGCCAAACGCCGCTGCTCGAGGCCGCGCAGGCGGTGCGGCTGCTCACGCAGGCGACCTTCGGCCCCGCGCCGGCGGAGATCGCGGCGCTGATGATGCAGGGACCGGAGGCCTGGATCGACACCCAGCTCGCCCTGCCCGCCACCACCCACGCGAGCGCCGTCGCGGCCATGGCCGGTGCTCCCCAGCGGCCAAGCAACCGCGACCTGCGGCTGCGCGCCTGGCTGGACCGGGCCCTGACCGCTCCCGATCAACTGCGCCAGCGGGTCGCCTTTGCGCTCTCGGAGATCCTGGTGATCTCCGACCAGGGCAACGACCTGGCCACCAGCGACGGCGCCCTGGGCGCGGTGGATTACTACGACCTGCTGGTGGAAGGCGCCTTCGGCAACTACCGCGACCTGCTGGAGCAGGTGACCCTGCACCCGGCCATGGGGCTCTTCCTCAACATGGCCGGCAACCGCAAGGCGGACCCGCTGCTCGGAACGGTTCCGGACGAGAACTATGCCCGCGAGATTCTGCAACTCTTCGCGCTCGGCCTGTGGCAACTCGGGCCGGACGGGCAACGCCTCTTGGACGATGCGGGCCAGCCGCGGCCCAGCTACACACAGACGGAGGTCATGGAGTTCGCCAAGGTGTTCACCGGCTGGGATTTCGCTGCCACGGGACCCAACCGCTTCCGCCTGCCGTTGCGGTTCGATCCGGCGCGGCACGAGGACGGACCCAAGACCCTGCTCGGCGGCGTGCTGCTGCCCGCGGGACAGGGAGGACCAGCGGACCTCGCCCAGGCCCTGGACAACATCACGGAGCATCCGAACCTGGCCCCCTTCATCGTGCGCCAGCTCATCCAGCGCCTGGTGACCAGCAATCCAAGCCCCGCGTATATCGCACGGGCCGCCGCGGCCTTCAGCGAGAACGGGCTCGAGCTGGGGGCAGCCGTGCGCGCCATCCTGCTCGACCCCGAGGCCCGAACCGCCCGGCCCGACCCGCTGGAGGCCCTGGTCACCGCCGCTGCGCCAACGCCCCCAGGGCCTACCTTCGGCAAGGTCCGCGAACCCTTGCTCCAGCTCACCGCCCTGTGGCGAGGGTTGGGCCTGGACGCGCCGACCGCCTGGCAGTCCCTCGGTGCACTCCAGTCGCAACTGGGCCAGGCGCCCCTGGCGGCCCCCTCGGTGTTCAACTTCTTCAAGCCGGACTACCAGCACCCAGGCCAGGTGAGCGACCTGGGGCTCTACGCGCCGGAGCTCGAGCTGATCAACGAGCGCCAGGTTATCGGTGCGGGCGCGCTGATCGACGACTGGACCCTGGGCGGGATCGGCGGCTATGACCTCAACCAGGAACTCGCCTCGGCCAACGCGGGGGCCGACAAGCTGCTCGATCACCTTGACCTGTTATTCCGCGGCGGACGGATGAGCGCGGCGATGCGGCAGGTGCTGCGCGAGGAGATCCTCAACTGGAGCGGGGAGGCAGCGGGGATCGGCAACACGGAGCGCCTCACCCCGGCCATGGGAGCCATCTTCCTCATCCTGACCTCACCCGAGTTCCTGATCCAGGAGTGATACGTCATGAGCAACCTGACGAATCGGTCACGCCGACGTTTCCTGCGCCAACTGGGAGTGCTGGGCGGGGTGGGCGGTGCCGCCTGCGCCTGCGGTCTGCTCGACCTCACCCGGCTCGCCGCCGCGGCCGCGGGCCCCAGCGACTACAAGGCGATGGTCTGCATCTACCTCAATGGGGGAAATGACTCTTTCAACTGTCTGGCCCCCAGTGACGCGGCCGGGTACGACACCTATGCCCGGGCCAGACGCGATCTCGCCATTGCGCGCAACGCCTTGCTGGCGCTGCCGGACCCACGGCACAGCGACCCCCAGGGCCGGACCTTCGGCCTCAATCCGGCCCTGTCGGCCCTGCACGACCTCTATGCGCAGGAGCGGCTCGCCCTGACCCTCAATGTGGGGCCGCTCGTTCATCCCCTGACCCGCCAGCAATTCCGCAACGGCTCGGTGCCGCATCCGCCGGGGCTCGAGTCGCACGCGGATCAGCAGTTCCAGACCCAGACCTGCGGCATCTTCAGCACCGACCTGGGCTGGACGGGCTGGCACGGGCGGCTCGCCGACCTGCTGGAGGCCGGCAACGGCGGGCTTTCGACCTTCGCCAACATCTCGCTGACCGGCGGCAACACCATTCAGACCGGCCAGCAGATCCTGCCCTACGCGGTCGATCCCCGGGGCACCATGGCCGCGCCCGTCAGCCGCCACGTGGCAGGGGACCTGCAGAACCGGCTGCGCAACGGGGTGGAACGACTCCTCCTCGCCTCGCCCCATGTCCTCGCCACCGCGTACGGAGAGGTCAAACAGCGCGCTCTGGAGGCCAATGAAGCCCTGGCCGCGGCACTCGCCGGCACGCCGGCCCCCGCGGGTTTCCCCGACACCAGCCTGGGCCGCCAACTCCAGGGTGTCGCCCGGATCATGACCGCGGCGCCCGCCATGGGCATCCGACGCCAGACCTTCTACTGCGCCATGGGCGGCTTCGATACCCACTCCGGGCAGTCGCAGAGCCACCCCCAATTGCTTCGGACCCTGGCCGAGGCCATGGCCGCCTTCTACCGCTGGACGGTCGGCGCCGGTCTGGCCGCGGACGTCACCACCTTCACCGCCTCCGAATTCGGCCGCACCTTCGCGATGAACGGCAGCGCAGGCACCGACCACGCCTGGGGCGGCAATCAGTTCGTCCTGGGCGGTGCGGTCCGCGGCGGCCTGTACGGCACCTTCCCGGACCTGACCCTGGGCGGCAACGACGACATGGGCGCCCAGGGACGCTTCATCCCCACCACCGCGGTGGACCAGATCGCCTCCACCCTGGCCCTGTGGTTCGGCGCGAGCCGGTCGGAACTCGCCTATATCACTCCCAACATCGGGCACTTCGGCACCGACGATCTGGGGTTCATGGCCATCTGAGCCCGACGCCCTGGCCGGCCGGGACGATTCAGCCCGGCGGTCGCGTGCTCCGGAAGCGCCGCCATCGGCGCCTTACTCAGCGCCCGTTTTGTCGCGCTGCTCGAACACCTGGGGCTGAGCGGTCCCCAACGGGCGCTGATCGTTGGGGCGGTGGTTGGACGCATGACCGCGCCAGGCTCGGAACGGGCGACCCACCGCTGGCTGAGTGCGCGCAGCGCGTTGGGGGAATTGCTGGAGGTCGATTTCGCGACCCTCCCCCTGGCACCGTTCTACTACAAGTTTATGATCTTAAAAGATAAATAATATACGGCGTTAAACTTGGGCTAGTGGTTCCGGCATCGGTGGGCTTGGGGCAAAGCATCCGTTCGCGCCCGCGCGGCAGGCGAATCAGCTACCTAGTCTCGTTAGCTGCTCGGGAGCCCGATCAGCTCCGGGGCTATCATTGTCATAGACCGAAAATGGGGATCGGTTGTAACAAAGCGTTCGCATCCGTGGTGCTTGGCGATGGCCACATGCACTGCATCCATTGCCTTCAGTCCGTCGCACACGGCTAGCGCCAAAGCGTCGCCGAAAACGGATGGCGTAATAGCCAAACCCCGATTTGCGGCGAGCAACGCCCGATAGATTCCGGCCAGTGTGTCGTCCTTCGATCGCAGCGGTCGGATCAGGACCTCCAGGTACACAGCATCCGATGTGCATAGCTCCCAACCGTCCCGCGCCAGGGCCGCCAATGCCTCGCGGATCGGCGTCCGGTAGGTGTCCAGACCCTCGATCAAGGTGATCCAGATGCAGGAGTCCACATCAGCGAGCCTCATACGGACTCCCGGAATCCCCGCACCTCCTCCAGTATCTCCCGATGACTGCGGCGCGCGATCGTCAGGGTCTCGGCCCGGTCGAGAATCTCAGCCAGCCGCGCCCACTGGGGGGACAGGCGCTCATCCTCGTCCTCGACGATCACGCGCACCTGCCTGTCGCGGTATCGGTCTGGCAATTTTGCAGTCACTACGCCGTCGAGCGAGACTTTGGCCTCAATCTGCATGTGGCACCTCGTTAAATGAAAGAGAGTGGTTTCGTCGATGCGCCGCGCTTATCCACCCGATAGAACGCTTCACTCGTTCCTAAGCTCCGCATAGGAATGCGGTACGCAAAGCTACGCTATGTGTCATTGGTTCCGGAACCGCACGCCCAAGCCGAGCTTGGGCACGAGGACAAAAACCCAGGAGTCCGCGCGCGCCGAAAGACCGGGTAGTCCAAGTAGAGGGTCATGTCAAAGCAACGGCACTCGCCGTTGGCGAAGGTCAGGCGTAACCGGTGATCGGGCTGCGGGCTGACGGCGATCACATCGGGAAACATGGCATCGCCCTCAACGCGCAAATGGTCGATCGGAAACACCGGCTCGCCGTTTACCGCCAAGACCTGTCCGCCAGCGCAGGATGCCCTGTGAGTCGGTCCGGGTGGGCGGCTGCCGGGAACCGGAACACGGCATAGAGCAGCTATTCCGGCTCCAGAAAGAAGCGGTAGTTGTAGTCGTCCACATAGGCCTCCGGGTCCCGACAGTAGCGTTCCCATTCCCGACGTCTCGCCGTTGTCCGTGCCGGCAGATTGAGACCATACAGACGGATGCTGATCTCGGCCCTCTGTCGCTCTTCCTCCGCCGCATAGGGGGCAGGTTCCAACGCACCGGTCTTGTAGTTGGCGATGAAATACGCCTGAAACCGATAGTCCGGTGCATCCGGCTTGAGCAAGGCGGGAGCGAATCGCTCCCGCTTGCTCGACTGGCACAGGTCGCAGCAGGGGAAGAGGTTCTCCCAGGCATAGGCGAGTTCAGGGAACTGTCCCTTGGGGCGAAAGTGCTCGACGGTCTCCCGACTCTCCACCCCGATCTGGCCATCGCAAAAGGCGCAATGGGTTTGGGTCATGGCCGCGAGGCGATGGCGTATCTCGGCATAGCAGGAAGCGCTGCGCCAGGAAAAGCAGTGCGCTGGATTGACCGCGCGCTTCGCGACATAGTCCTCGGTCCATCCCGGCCCGCCCTCGGTCAGGCAGTCCGGGGCCTGGGTGCGCTCCAGCTTACGCAAGGCTGACCTCGATGCCGGTCACGCGGGAGATCTGTCGCAGTTCTCGACTCACGATCAGGGCCGATTCTTCACCCCGCTCCGCGAGGACCCGGGCCGCCGCCAGCAGGGGCCCGGGGTCCCCTGGGACCTTGAGAAAGGCCTCCCGCGCCTGGTAGAAGTCGCTGAACAGGGCCTCCGTCTCCACGTCGAACTCGCCGGAGAGCCCGAAGACCTCCTCCAGGATCAGCCGGTAACTCTTGCCCGCACCCGAGGGCATAGCCTCCACAACCCCGCTGGTGGGGCCGCCAGCGGGCTCGGGCAGGCGATAGACCCAGGCGTCTTCCACCGAGCCCACCACGAAGGGCGAGTGGGTAGAGACGAAGACCTGGGCATTGGGAAGCAGACGCTGGATGGCGGGCAGGATGCGCCGCTGCCACTTGGGGTGCAGGTGGATGTCCACCTCATCCAGGAACAGGATGATGGGCTGGGCGAAGACGTCCTGCTCCCGCTCCCAGGGAAGGGCCTCCAGGCGCAGGGACAGATCACCGACCCAACTGATGATGGACTTGAGGCCATCCGGCAGGCCGTCGAAACCGATGTTCGCGCCGTTGAGTCGCATGGAGACGGCCAGCGGTGAGCGCTCCAGTCGGAACTCCAGGTCCAGGTCGCAGATGTCGCGGATCAGAGTGGTGATCCGGAACAGGGCGAGATCGTAGACCGCCGCCGCCGCGGTGTCCCCGTCCTGCTTGGCCAATGCGGATTGGGCTCGGTTATTGGCGACCCATTGCAGGAGGACCTGGGGACGGGTGCTGCCGTCGAAGGACAGGGCATTCTCGAACGGCGAGTTCGCGATCTCGCTGATGGCATTGATCTCGTAATCGCTGGCGCTCCTTTGCCCTGAATAGGCAACCGCGAAAAATGGGACAGGGCCGAGTGCAGCTAGGTCTCGCACCAAGTTTTCTCTGGACATCATAACGTGATCGCGAACGGTATCGGCACCGCGTCGACATGAGGATAGCGCACCGTCAATCTGAACAATAGCTCCATCGGGACCAACTAATTGGCGCACTAAGGAGGGGGGCGACTGGAAGCGATTGGTACCAAACGTGTCAGGCAGAAGACCAGGTGCGGGGTAACGCCCAAGACTGCCACTGAAGACATAATCCACATGACTACCCGAGCCACGAATACGACTTCGGATTGGACTGACACCCGCTTTGTAACAAAGCAGTCGATCTTCCGGGGTTGGTCGGAATATTTCCGCCAGGGCATAGAGCAGGGTGCTCTTGCCACACCCATTGGGCCCGGTAAAGACGTGAATCTCCGCCTTGGTGGCATCCGCCTCGGCGGTCTCGATAGGAGGAAAGCGCACCTCCATCTCCTCGAACACACCCACTTGGTGCAGGGCGATGGCTTCGATCCGGTAGGGTTTCGTCAGCGTGGTCATGGCGCACTCCTCACAGGCGGCCAACATAGCGACGTCAACAAACCGGTCCTCGGCGAGGGCATAGCGTCGCTTCTGGACCAGTGTTGCAGGCATGTTGTCAACGTAACAACAGTCGTTTGTACTGTCAACGGTTGAGGGTCACGCGCTCATCGCCGTGGATGGTCGTAGTGCCGTTGGATCCGGTGGCGAAGGAACCGCATCATTCGCGCTATCAGCGCAACCGCGTGGCGGTCGTGTTCGGTAGCGCCCGCTTCACCGCCCTACGGCAGCAGCGCCCCGGCGGTGCCATCCAGCACCTGAGCGCCGAGCACTTGGAGATCGCCACCGGTTCGCGCCCACTGGCAACTTCCCACCGCGGCGGAATGGGAGTACGCGGCGAAGGGCGGGACCCCGGTCTCCCAGCCGCTGACCCCGATCGCAGAGCCCTAGCGGTTCCGGCATCGGCGGGCTTGGGGCAAAGCATCCGTTCGCGCCCGCGCGGCAGGCGAATCAGCTACCTAGTCTCGTTAGCTGCTCGGGAACCCGATCAGCTACGGGGCTATCGTTGTCATAGATCGGAAATGGGGATCGGTTATAACAAACCGCTCGCATCCGTGGTGCTTGGCGATGGCCACATGCACTGTATCCGTTGCCTTCAGTCCGTCGCACACGGCTAGCGCCAAGGCGTCGCCGAAAACGGATGGCGTAATAGCCAGTCCCCGATTTGCCGCGAGCAACGCCCGATAGATTCCGGCCAGTGTGTCGTCCTTCGATCGCAGTGGTCGGATCAGGACCTCCAGGTACACAGCATCCGATGTGCATAGATCCCAACCGTCCCGCGCCAGGGCCGCCAATGTCTCGCGGATCGGCGCCCGGTAGGTGTCAAGACCCTCGATCAAGGTGATCCAGATGCAGGAGTCCACGCAAGCGAGCTTCATACGAACTCCCCGAATCCCCGCATCTCCTCCAGTATCTCCCGATGACTGCGGCGCGTGATCGTCAGGGTCTCGGCCCGGTCGAGAATCTCAGCCAGCCGCGCCCACTGGGGGGACAGCCGCTCATCCTCGTCTTCGACGATCACGCGCACCTGCCTGTCGCGGTAGCGGTCCGGCAATTTTGCAGTCACTACGCCGTCGAGCGAGACTTTGACCTCAATCTGCATGTGGGACCTCGTTAAATAAACCTGAAAAAAGATCAGGGCTCTTCGGGCGGCCAGGATCGCCCAGACGCGAAATCCGGGTGGCGCGGTTCCCCTCCTGGCCTGCCATGCTCCAAACGCCAGTGCTCGATCTGACCGAGAAGCACGAAGGCGGACCTACGCCTCTTCTCATCCTCGATCATCATTTTGAATAGTCCGACGCGCAGTTCGTTTGATGCATTGGAGTGTTCCAGGAATGAACTTGGAACTTCCTCGTCCCAGCGTCGCTCCACGAAAGCGTTATGGATTGCTTCCCAGACTCCTTGCGGTACGGGCTCGGGCCTGGCGTCATCGATTAGCTTCAGACTCGCGGCGAGTGCTTCACTTGTTCCGAGTGAAGTCATGACTTTAGAGATGACGTCTCGACTGGCTTCCGGAAGGTCGCATTCGCATAATTTCCGCAGCCGTGCGGTAACCTCCGGCCTGCTCCGAGCCAACTCCGTAAGTCGCACGATCAAAACGGTCGTGCAGTGAGCATGTTCTGTCAAAAGGATGCCGCGGATATCCGGATCGACAAGTCCCAAGAGTAGCTCGCGGGCGCGCGGCGTATCGAGCACAGCGAGGGCGTCGATAACCTCCTTCGAGCACTGTTGGAACGTTCGCGAATCCGAGGCACATTCATATAGAAGATCGACAGCGGCATCCGAGCGACTGGCACCGAGAGCGCTGATCAGCGGGCGAAGTTGTGCTCCCGAAACCTTCCACTTAACGAGCGTTTCGCGCAATCTGGAGAACCCAGCAGCGGGGTCGTCGAAGAAGGGCCAAAGCGCGAGGATGCGGAGGACCAGTGACCTGTCTGAATCCTCCAGCCACTTCTCTGATCGCTCCAGGATAGAATCCACCAGGGAAAACGCCGTCGTTGCAGGCAAGACGGCGCCGGCCATCAACAAGAGTTCGATGGATTCGAGGGAAATGTACTCGTCCCATCGACCGGGAATAGCAATCACGTCGAGCACCACTTGTGCCGAATCGCGGCCGTCGAGTGCAGCAAGGGCTTTTGCCAGTTGTCTCAGCCCAGTGGCGACTGTCCCGTCTTCAAGCGCTTCTCGCAGGCACTCGATTTCTTTTAGCAGTGCAGCGGCGAACCGTGCGCGGCGCTGTTCGTTTCCCGGCGGAGAGGTGCGGCCTTCGCGCGCAGCCCACATCAAGTCGAATCGGGACGTTCGTTTAGGTGAATGTTCCGGCTTTGGAACAAAGTCGCGCGCCATCGCGGTAGCGACGTCGGTTCGATATTCCGGCTCGGGAAGGAAGTCAATGAGGATCTGCTCGGCGCCGGTCGGATCAAGGAGCATGATGGCGCCGATGTGCCAACCGGCGTAGCTCATGATGCCGCCATTGCCGAGAGATCCGCGGTCGCCGGCTGCGTGAGCGGCCCGGCCGCGACGCACCCTTGCTATGTCGGCGCGAATCAGCGTCACCAGATCCGGCATGTCTTCGGGTTCTCCGACCTGTGCAATCAATGAAGCCAAGTTGGACTTCTCATCGCCGCCGAAGTCATCCTGACGAAGCGCAACGTCGATGCTGTCTTTCAGGTACGCGCGGAGGCGCGCCTTCAGGTCGTCGTCGGCAAGGCGCAGCGGTTCCGCATTCGGCCTGGCGACCCTGCTGAGAAGGTCAGCCGCGACTTTGATGTCGAGGGGGTCGTCGCTCGTGACATACGAGAGAATGCCGACTACGGCAACGTCGTCGGGAAGACGGCGAAACACCGTTTCCAATTGCCTCATCACCTCCCACTCCGTTTCATTCTGGTGACCAGGTTGCACATTTCCATTGCGCCGAAGCTCCCGCAGCTTCGCAAATACGCCAGCCGCCAGCCTTGCATCCGCCCGAGCGGAAATCGCCGTACCACTACACTCAACGCACGTACTGTCGAAGACTTCCGCCCCGAGGCGCTTCAGATATTCCTCGACGGGCCCCCCGGGAATGGCGGTCGCGAACGGCAACAAATACGCGTAACCTTCGAGGACACCTTCAGCGATTTTAACCAACGCCCATTCGCTCGCCCAACCCGGATCGGTCTTGCACAGATACTCAAGCGCGGATCGAATATAGCGCGAACCCCGGTTGCGGATCTCGCCACCGGAGAGCGCCGCCACCGCGTCCTTGACCGTCTTGTCGATGCCTGTCTCGTCGAACTCGCTCAAAGCGAGTGCCGTTGCCAAGCGCGCGGCATGGTTCTCGGTGCTGTCTATCAAGTTGCGCATCGCAGCGACGATCTTAGGCTTGAGTGCCGCAGGCATTCGGTCGGCGTACCTGCACACTATATCGTCGAATGTCTTTGTATCCATTGACTCCAGGACACGCATGAGCGCGTCCTCCGATCCCGACCAAGCGAGCCCGGAGATCGCTGCTTCCTTCACAAGACAGCTATTGTCTTCCGCAGCGAAGGCCGCAACCTCGTCGTCAACACGCTGGTGAAGTAGCTCGGAAACAAAATCTACGCGCGCGTCGTCGTGCCACTTGCGCGCCTGATCGCGCCAGTTCGCTCCAAGTGAAGATACATGGAACTCCGGCCAGAGCCGATATGTGGTAAGTCGCACTTGCTGGTCAAGTCCGGCTAGTAGCGGCGCGATAATGTCGCTGAAGTCATCCCTACCGGTAGCGAGCATGGCGGCGAGGGCATACTGCCGATAGTTGTCGTCGCTGATCGTGTAGACGGCACGGAAGCGCTCGCCGACCGTTGTGCGAACTTCATTCCACACGGCCGCGCCGCAAAGCTGCGCAAGTTCGCCGGCGAATACGAGGTCAACGGCGAGCGCCATTTCCACCAGCGTCGCTCCAGCGTGGGTGTTTCGTATATCGGTCCCACCATCGCCGGTCTGCTCGGCAAGTGCCTCGGCAATCATGCGCAACGGCTCGGCCCAAGTCGGTTCGTTCACGTAGTCGGCCGTGTACCGGGAGGTCGCGTCTTGATCATCGTCTCGCAGTTCGAGAAGCTGCGCGCGGGCTTCGATCGCCGCGTAGTACTCCTGCAACTGCTGATGCTCAAACTGAAACGTGGTTTGCGGATAGTCAATGCGTTCTAGGACATGGTGCGCCGTGAGCGCTGCGAGGACCGCCGGTGCTCCCACCGGCTCTATCTGACCACGTTGGGCAAGTGCTCGTGCGATGGCGGTTGAGACCGCGCGGGCATCAGCCTGGCTCAATGCCACCGCACCGCGACGGGTCATCTCAGTGGCGAGGGCCTTCAGGTAGTTCATTTGGCAGCCGTAGATCGGTGCTGCTTGCAGCGGGTTCCTGTGTTCAACTCGCTGTTCCTGCAGACGGAGAATCTCGTCGATCACCCCCATTTTCGTAGAGGGGATTTTGGCCCCTGCTTCAAACAGCGAAGCGACTTCGGCGAGGACGAACGGCGTGCGGGTCAGTTCGTCAAGCGACGGGTCAACATCAATGCGCGCGCGAAGCTCGGCGCACTTCGGGCCGAGACGCGCTGCCAGGTAAGCGTCTCGCTCCCTGCGCTGCAGGCGCAGCAACCGCAGTCGCCGAGCGCCAGGCAGTGGCGGCGTCAAATGATGCGCTCGGGTTGCGACGATGATGCCCGCGCCAGGAAAATCCCGTTCGAGCTCGCGAAGTGCGTTGTGCGCTTGCGTGGAATTCGTCTCTGCAATTTCATTCCAGCCGTTCAACAGCAACAGGAAGGGTTCCGTTTGCTGCACGCGTGCGAGGTCGGCGGACGTAAGGCGTTCGGCTAGGAACGAGGGCATGCCGGCAATGTATTCGAGAATGCCTCGGCCCGACGACGTCCACGCCGACAGTTCGACTATAAAGGATGTACCGGCATCTCGCGTGCGTTGCGCTAGCTGTATCAGCGTCGTGGTTTTCCCACGACCAGCGGGCCCCTCGAGGACAATGCGGCCGCCCTGCGACAACGCCTGATCGATCTGTTCGAGCGACAGCATCGCAACAGACGCTCCCCCTTCGCGGTCCAGGCGTTCCGCTGTGAGTTCGATGAGCGGATACCCTTGTGTCTTGCCAGCCCAGGTCCGCGTCAGCGCGTCGGCGGCGCGTCTTGTTCGGTCGATGAGGTTTGCAACTTGGGGTTCGGCGTCGATATCGAGGTGGAGGCAGGGGTAGAGATCGGCCGACGCCGACGGCGGCGCGGTGCCTTTTTGCGCCGCCGCGATCTCCACCCGCGCGATCTGAAAGGGAACGTCCTGGGCGCTGTCGGCGACCGGCTCGGGCGGGTCGCCTTGGCCGCCAAACTCCGGCCAGCAGATGCGCGCCTGGTTCTTGAGCCAGCGCAACAGGGCGTCCGAATAGATCAAGCCCCGACTGTCTACCAACGGGACCTCGGCCAGCGGATTCCAGTACAGCGAATTGGTCAGCGCCTCGCACAGCAGGTGGGTGAAGAATCCCGCTTGCAGCCCCGGCACCTCCTTGGCCCGCTGATGGCCGCGGGTCGCGAGCAGAAAGCGCATGCCGTCGTAGCGTTCGGGCGTCCAGACCTCGCAGGCGGTATCGGCATAGCAACAGTCGAGGATGACGAGCTTGTGCGCGGCCGCGGTGACCTTGACATCCTGGAGCAACTGGATCAGCCGATCAACGGGGAGAACCTCGGGGCAGGCGTCGCCGGACAGCAACAACTGCGGTCTGCGATTCACGGTCCGCAGGTGGCCGCTGAAGTAGAAGACGAACAGATCGGCCTGGCAGCACTGGCCCAACTCGGTCCTGAGCAGGTCGATCATCTTCCCTTCGCTGTCATGCTCGGGCCCGACGACCCGCACATGCCCATAGCCGCGGCCGTTGAGCGCATTGCGCATCCGTTGCACGTCGCATCCCCCAAGACCGTCCGGGTCGCCGTTGTCCGGTTCGTACCGACAACACCACTGCAGCGCCTGCCCGTCGTTGCGCCCCAGCAGCAATGCCCTGTTTGCCATGTGGTTGGTGCCTCCCGAGCCGGGCGGCCTCAGTCCTCGTACCGAAACTCGATGACGAGTCCCTTGCCCTGTTCCAACCGGGCCGTCAGTTCCGCCTGCAACTGCGGGCCGGGCTCGATCAGCACCGGGCGTTCGGCGCGGCGACGGGTGACGCTGCCGTCGGGCGCGACGGTCTCGGAGACCTCGTGCAGGACCAGCAGCTTCGGCTGATGGGCGCGGTCGGTCAGGAACTGCGATAGCGCCAGCACGATCATCGTGACCGCGGCGGCGATGGCGACGACCTTCGCGGGATCGTTCAGGACTTCCAGCACCGGCCCCCAGCCCTTGTCGGCAATGCCGTCGGCGGCGACGGGCAGTGGCGCCTCGCCGAACTGGACGTCGGCCGGGATGGCGACGCCCTGACCGGCGATGATGTCCGGTAACGGCCAGTCGAGTTGTGCCAGCGCGGTGCCGGGCAGATCGAGATGGATGGACGACATAGGGCGAGCTTCTCCAAGCGGGTCGGTGCCGAGCACTCAGGCTCGGAGATTAGCACGCGACCTGCGCGACCGGGCCGAACGCAGCCGCCCGGTTGCTGCTCCTAGCCAAACCTGGAGGGAATGACGGGCGGGGGAAAGTGGAAAGGGGTCAAACTCTAGTCTATCGCTGTTTTCCGCACCAAGTCGAATCCGCGACCGTGTATCGGTGAAGAGTATCAACGCATCGACAAGGCCCGAATAGTGGTCATTGAGGTCCCGCCAGACCAGGATACCGTGCTTGCGCACCCCGGCCCGCAGCTTCGCCTCCAGCACCTGGGAAACCTGTCCCAGCGAGTGATCCTGGGCCTCGATCATTGTCCCGGTCGTTCGCATCAGGTCACAGCCCGGTTCAGTCGCTCGACCCGGTCGCGGCACGCGCACCACGGAACATTCGCACGGTCAGAGCGTCGTCGGTGGCTTCGAATTCCGGTGCCACCCCGTTGTGGCTGACCAGGAGCGGGACGATCTTGGTACGTACCCCCATGCCGCGGGCGTCGACATAGCCATAGTCACGCAACACATCGACGATCAGCGGGTTGCGAGGCGAGCGCTGTCCTGCCAGCATCTTCTCGACGGTCATGGAGTTCGGCAAGGCACCCGGGCTTTTCACCTCCAGCCGGTCGCTGTAGCTCACCACCTCCACGTCCTCCATCCGGGTCCAATCCCGGTGCGCGAGGGCGTTTATCAGCGCCTCCCGCATCGCCGCCGCCGGGTAGAACCAGTGCCGATCGCGGCGGACCCCATCGGCGAGCTCGCCCGACTCCTCGGAGACCATGGGCCGCATCCGTTCGATCACGGCTTCCAGGAGACCGCCGCGCTCCAGGGTCCGGTCCCCGTCCTCGGTGCGCCAGAGTCCGACCAAGGCGTCGTCCAGGATCGCGTCATCCTGAGCCGCGTAGTCCATGGAACTCCCCGGGAACGCCATCCACCGCACCCCCGCCTGACGCAGCACCCAGCGCGGGCGCCGGCCGAACAGGACGATACCCGCAATGGTGCAGACCTCGGCCCCACCCGGACGCTCGGTCATGAATCCCAGCCTGGTCAGACGCTTGACCCAGGAATCCCCGTCCAGAGGCACTTCCGGGTCCTTGAGCACCTGCCCCAGATAGTCGTGCAGGCGCTCCAGGTCCAGGTCCGCCAAGCCGGTACCGGAGACCGGCAGCAATTCCGCGTGGAGGAGGCCGCCCAGCGCGAACAGCCGCGCCTGCTGCTCGCGCGAAGCCTTGCGCGAGGTGCTCCCAACGCGAATGTAGATCTCCTCGCGGTCCTGGAGCCGCAGGACATAGGGCTTGGCCGTCCCCTGGGTCAGTGAGATCACCGCCACGCGGCGCCCGGCATCCACCTGCACCGTCTCAAAGAAGGGCAGGATCATCGGATGCACATAGCGCCCGAATACCGTGTCCATCACCCATTCTTCCAGGTTGTGCCGCTGGATACCGGTGATGGCACCGTCGTCTTCGACCCCGAGCAGGATGACGCCGCCTCGAAAGTTGGCAAACGCAACCGCGTCCATCGCGAATCTATCAACATCCACTGTGCCGGGAGCGAACGCAACGCCGGAGTTCGGCCCGTTCATGACAAGCTCGATGACATCGGTTCTCGTCACACCGGCGCCTCCATGTCGAGAAAATCCCAAAGGAAACGGGCGAATGAGGCGACGCCCTCATCGGCAAGCAGCGCCACGGGGTCGAGCACGGACGCTTGGTCGATAATGACGCTTTGGGAAAAGCCGGGTTTCTCTCTCTGCCCCAGAAGCGTGATGATGGCTTTGTGCCTTCGCGCCCGCTCCGCGATGGGATCCCGATTCTCACCGCCCCAACTGAAGAGTTCATCGACACAGCACTCGGCCTTGCTGCACTGCTGCGCGTCGCACGCCCGCAACACCGGCATCAGATGATCCTCCAGAGTTCCTACGCCTTGGGCGTCAGCCCAGACATAGGACGCGATGTCCAACGCGGTCGCAGCGTTAGGATTGGCCGCATCCAGTATCCAGTCCTCGGTGAGCCACGGGCGCTGGCGCTCCCCGATAGTCGCGAAAGTCTGCTTCAAGCTGGCACGCACCCGATTGACTCCATCGCCATCCGCGTCGTGAAGGAACAGGACACGTACCCGGCCGACGACCATGAGCGCACCATCCGGGAAGGTACTCGCCCGCTCATGAAGATCAAGAAAATCCGCCAGAAAGCCGCCGACCTGTGCGAGCTTGCCCGCGGTCTTTCCGCCGGCGTTGAACAATAGCGCCAGGTGGTTGTCTCGTGTCAGCACCTTGTCCGGGAGATAGAATTTGTGCGCCATGTCCAGGCTGAGGTCCTGGGCCGCGTGACGTTCGATGTTTCTCTTGAGCAGGCTGTTGAACGGTGATGGAAACTGGCTGAACCGCCACGCGACATTCTCAAACCCGAATTGAGCCTTCAGCAAACGCCGCAAGAAGGCCACCTCGTGAGCGCCCTCGCAGAACGCCAGCAGCGCCGTCACTTCCCTGGTCATCGAGCCCTCCTCAGATCGACGTCGCCGATATCGAGCAAGCGGGCGAACTCTGGGCCGGCAAATTCTCTGGCGATGATGCCTTCTTCCTTCTGCACCAGCGCGTGAAAGGAAAAGCTCTCTGGGTGCTCGACTTGGCTCACGAAGGCGTCGATGCACTCCTTGCTGTGGCTCGTGAGAAAGACCTGAACATTGAAGGTCTGCGCCAGGGTATGGATGAAGCCGGCGAACCGACCGATCAACTCGGTATGGATCGCATTCTCGAACTCGTCGATCAGGACGATGCCGTTGGCCGCCGAGGCGAAGATCAGCGAGATAAAGAAGATGCGCTGGAGCCCCTCGCCGTAGCTCGTCAGGTCCAACGGAAACGCAAACTCCTTGTCGTCGACCAGGAAGCGCTGCCGCTCGTCTACCAGGCGGATGTCGTTGAGGGTTGGAAGCACCTGCTTCCGGATGAACTCGAAGATCAGCGGCAACGACTTGGATTGTACACTCTTGTGGTAAAAACCGGTGTAACGGTGCGGCTCGTTGAGGAAGAAGGGACTGCTGTAAACCGCCGGGCAGAGCCAGCGAATCGTATCCGCCTGGGTTTCCAGGTCGCGTCCTTTATAGAGGCGCGTCAGCGACTCTTGCTTGACCCTGCCGTAGGCGGAGGCAATTTCAACCGACTGAAGATACCGCGAGCGGTCCAGTGTCGGATCAACCTCATCGTAGGCGCGAGCAGAAACGCTGGTCGGTTCCCCGTCGAACTCCCCCTGCACCCGAACTTCCCCCGCCATTTGCTCCAGTAACCACTCCGGATCAATCCGGTCTCTTGGAACCTTGCCGCGACGGCGTATGACCTCTACCAATCCATCGAAGTCATTTTGCCGAGAAAGCAGATAGATCGCCTCCAGTAACGTGGTCTTACCGCTGTTATTGGCTCCAGCAACGAGGTTGATCCGCGAAAGCGTGCCGATGTGAAGACCGGCGAGTTTGCGATACGCGACGACCTCGATGGACGCGAAATGCCCGCCCATCCGGTTATGGATGACCTGCCGGTGCTCGACACCATCTGGGGTACTGGCCTTGGTTCGATCGACCAGCCCTTGGAGCCGCCCGAGCGCCTGCTCCAATTCCGGTAAATGCTCACCGCGTACGGCAAACGCGCTTAAGGTCGAGATGTCCTGCGAAACCGAGCGAATCGTTGCCTCTTGCGCTTCGCGCAGTATGATACCGCTAGCTCGATAGGCTTCGTTGAGATCGCGCGACTCTTTAAGTCGCGCAAGCGCTCGATCGTCCTGAAGTACTTGCCCTAAGACACGGATGTCATCAGACTTCCGGATGACAGGTTCCAGGTAGCGGTTGGCATAACCCGCTTGACCCTCGTCATCTTCCTCGTCGGCGGGCTCGCGCGACAGCCAGGAAAAGAACAAGTCTAGGTGCTCCGTGTTCGTGGCCCGGTTCTGCGCGTCATCCCAGTCGAGCCATTTCTTGACTTCCGCATTGCGTAGGGCTTCGCGAAACAGCGGAAACTTAGACTCGCTGAATTGATCGCCGTAGTCCGAACGACGATATTGGTCGGCGAGCGCTAAAGCGCGAAGGCTCCGACGCAGCTCGACCTTTGAGATACCGAAGGTGCGCGCAATTTCGTCCTCGCTGGATCCGAAGTCCCGCGCCATTTTCTCCAGTAATCTGGCGCGAATCGACCCGCCCGGGTCCTTCCTGCTGCTGACCTGCCCAAGAGCCAGCAGCTTGATGCGATAAAGTTCGTCTTCGTTGTCCGTCAACAGCACCGGCACTTGATCGAAGATCTCGGGATCGAGTCGGCCCAGATCCATGCCCTTCTCATCGTGTTGCAGCGCCAGATACTTCAGGGCAGCGATGCGGCGGTTGCCCTCGACGACCACATAGCTGCCGTCGCCGAGATCTCGGACCTGGATCTGATCCATCGGCAGATAGCCATTGGCCCTGAAGCTCTCGATCAAGTCCTGGATGTTCTGGCTGCGCTCGCCCGCCAGGAGTCGGAAGGTCCGCCGCGCAACCGTCTTGTCGCGGATCTGCTCTGGGGGTACCTCGACGTACTCCGGCTCATGCAACAGCCGGTAGTTGTTCGGGTCGAGCCAGAGATTCTTGAGGCTGACCCGGCACCCCGTCGCATCGGTCGTCTTGCCGTCGTCTTGCATCAGTTGGTCACCAGATCTCTAATAATATGAGTTTCATGTATTTAATGACTCATCCTCCGGATCTGCGGGGTCTGCCTCGTCGTCGTCCGCGCCGAAGTCCTCGTCGGGCTCGGTCGTGGTCAACAGGTCGTCCGGCGAGACGAGACGCAACAGCAGGGCGGCGTGCGGCAACCAAGGGTCGGTTGGCCTGTTCGAAGGCAGCGCGGGCCGCGGGTTCGTCGGAGGCGCACAGTATGGAATCATGACGCCGTCATCCAGGTCCGGATGATCATCCAGGCGACGATGGTGCGCTTGTCCGATCATGAATTCCGAGCGCGAGCGGCCCTGAGTCCTCGCCGCCTGATCGATCAGGTCAGGGATGTCCTCCTGCACCCGGAGGCTCAGCGCGCGGGGGCTGTGGTCGGGGAGTACCACCGTGGATTGGGGAGCGGACATGGAAAACCTTGCTGCGGGCTGGAAGCGCGCCTGAAGAATACATTGTCTATCGCTCAACGGATACGCAGGAATCCTTGGCCAGTGTCGGGACGTGGGCGCGAGGGAGGTGCGCAGGGGAGCCGGCAAGCTGACCTCCCAACGTCTATGCTTACCCAGATCCGGTCTCTGAACTTGAGGCCGAATTTCTCGCACACCCGAAGCGACACCCGAAGAGATTAGCATTCGCACCTGAGATCCAGACCGACCTCGTGTAGGGGCGGGTTTGAAACCTGCCCCTACGTCCGGTTATTATGTCCGAAGGCGATAGCAGGAGAAACACCGTGAGTGACACTGCCTTTAAAGCGTCTGCGATCGGCCAACCGGCGTGCCGGTGCCGGCTGTGGTTATTGCTCGTTTCCAGTTTCGCGTTTGCCGCTGCCGCCCAGGCGGCCGATTTGACGATCTACGAGGATGCACTGGCGAGCGGCTGGGAAGACTGGTCGTGGAGTACGCACTCGGCCACCGATACCACGCGCAAGGCGACCGGCGCCTCGTCGCTGGCGGTCACCTATACCGCGGGCTGGGGCGGGCTGTCGTTTCGTCGCGCTCCGGCCATCAATGCCGCCGGGTACTCCGCGATCCGCTTTGCAGTCTTTGGCCGCACCGGCAGCGGTCGGTTGTCGCTCTATATCCAGTCGACCGACGGCGGGCCGGGCAGCCAAAGCGTCGAATTCACACCCACCCCGAATGTCTGGAGCCAGATCAATGTGCCCTTGAGCGCCTTGGGTAACCCGACTCAGATCGCCCGAATCAACATCCAGGACTGGACCGGCGCCGTGATGCCGACGTTCAATCTGGACACCCTGCGACTGGTCGGGCAGCCCTTGCCGGCATTGGCTCTGAGCGTCGATGCCACGGCGGCGCGCAAGCCCATCAGCCCGCTGATCTATGGTATCAACGGCGACACCGCAACCGCCGCCGACGCGGCGTTCTTCCGGAAGCTGGGGATTACGGTGCGCCGCTGGGGCGGCAACAACAAGACCCGTTACAACTGGCGGATCGACGCCGGCAACACCGCCAGCGACTGGTATTTCGAGAATACCCGACTGGGCAACGGGACCGCGCTGCCGGCCGACTCCGCCACCAACCGACTGATCGCACAGAACCGTCAATTGGGCATGGATACGGTACTGACCGTGCCGATGATCGGCTATGTCGCGAAAAACGGCAGCCTCGCGACCTGTGGATTCAGCGTGGCGAAATACGGGGCGCAACAGCAAGTCGATACCTGGCAGCCCAACTGCGGCAACGGAATCCGGGCCAACGGCAGCCTGGTGACCGGCAACAACCCCACCGACACCAGTGTTGCGGTCGGCCCCGAGTTCGTTCGGGATTGGACGAGCTATCTGGTCAACCGCTATGGTCGGGCCGACGCCGGCGGTGTGCGTTATTACAATCTGGATAACGAGCCTGACATTTGGTTCGAAACCCATCGCGACGTGGCGCCGCTCGGGCTGACCTACAATCAGCTGCGCGACCTGACTTATCAATACGCTGCCGCCATCAAGACCGCCGACCCCGCGGTCCAGACCTTAGGCCCCGCGGTGATGGGCTGGACCTATTATTGGCATTCCCCCTACGACGGGCAACGGCAAGACTGGTCGAGCCCGGACGACCGCAATGCCCACGGCGGCACGCCGCTGGTGCCTTGGTATCTGCAGCAGATGCAAGCCTACCAACAGTCCCATGGCACGCGCATCTTGGATTTCCTGGACCTTCACTATTATCCGCAAGCCCCCGGCGTGGCATTGAGCGCGGCTGGTAATGCCGCAACCCAGGCACTGCGTCTGAACAGCACCCGCGCGCTCTGGGACCCGAGCTATGTGGATGAGAGCTGGATCGCGAGTGCCGGCCCGGACGGCGGCATCGTCAAGCTGATCCCGCGCATGCGCGAGTGGGTGCAGGCCAACTATCCGGGCACCAAGCTCGCGGTCGGCGAGTATAACTGGGGTGCGCCGGAGCACATCAACGGTGCGCTGGCCCAGGCCGACGTATTGGGCATCTTCGGTCGCGAGGGACTGGATATGGCGCTGCTCTGGTCCCCGCCCCAGTCCACCCAACCGGCGGCCTATGCCTTCCGTATGTTCCGCAACTATAACGGGGCCGGCGGCCGCTTCGGCGAGACCAGCGTGGCGGCAGTCAGCAACGACCAGGACCGATTGGCGCTCTATGCCGCCGAGGAGACCGCCACCGGAGCACTGACCCTGATCGCGATCAACAAGACCGCGGGCAGCCTGTCGGCACCCGTGACCCTGAACCACTTCACCCCCACCGGGATCGTGCAGGTCTGGCGCTATAGCCCAGCCCAATTGACCGCAATCGTACATCCGGCCGACCAGATCGTGAGCAGCGGCAGGTTCACGGCCAGTTGCCCGGCCAATTCGATCACGCTTTACCGGGTGCCCGGCAGGCGGCTTTGATCCTGCCGAACGGGTCCGGGCGGCCTTCGCGCCGGACGGCCTTGATCAAGATTCCGGCCGCTTGGGCTCGCCGGGTGCGTAGTCAGGCCATCCTGGCCTGACACCGTCAGGGCTGGAAGCCCTGACTACGCACGCCGCCGGCAGCTTGCCTACGGGTCTGCGGATGGGTACCAGCTAGACAAAGCGCAATGAATACTCTGTTCACTCCATGGTCATTACCCTACCCCAGGCGTCCCCACGGAGCGACTATCGGCTGGTCGTCTTTGATTTCGATGGAACCTTGGCCGATAGCTTCGATTGGTTCGTCCGGGCTTTGAACGGGATCGCGCCGCGCTATCGGTTCCGGCCGATCGCACCGGCCGAGCGTGACCGGCTGCGGGACCTACCCGCCCGCATGGTCCTGCGTCAGTTGGGGGTGACCTGGTGGAAACTGCCGGCGGTCGCCCACGCGCTGCGGCGGCGCATGGCCGACGACCTGGACGGCATCCGGCTCTTTGCCGGAGTCGCCCCCCTGCTGCACGCGTTGGCCGATGCCGGCCTGGCCTTGGGGATCGTGAGTTCCAACGCGGAGCGCACGGTGTGCCGACTGCTGGGGCCGGAGAATTTGCGTCCGGTCCGCTATCTGGAGTGTGGTGCAGCGATCCATGGCAAACAGGCGCGGCTGCGGCAGGCGCTGAGCGCCGCCCGGGTTGTCCCCGCGCAGGCGATCTATATCGGCGACGAGATCCGGGATATCGAGGCCGCGCGCGGTGTGGGCATGGCGGCCGGCGCGGTCCTGTGGGGCTATAACAGTGCACAGGCGCTGCGCGCCCATGACCCGGACCACGTCTTTGCGTCGATGGATCAGATCGCACGCGAACTGAGTCCACGGCGCCGCGGATGACTCCCCCCGCTCGGCGAGCGGAGCGGGGCCGCCGACCGCGGCCCGGCAGGCCGCCGTGCTGGTGAACGCGGGTCTCGGCACCGGGTGGAGGTCCTGCGCCGGGCGCACCGGGTCGCGCCCCCCGTGTCGGCCGTCCGGAGGATGGCCAGGGCAGCGGGCCGTACCGGAACATCCCGCCGGATGGGGCGGTTTGCGGTTGCGCAGCGGGGACCCCGTTGGTTACGCTACATGCAGCCAACCCCGAAGGAACGCACGCCCAGTGGCCGCCAACGACACCAACCGCCCGATCCGTCTCCTGCACCTCTCGGATATCCATTTTCGTGCCGGCAGGACCTGGGACTCAGACCCGGTCTTGCGCGCCTTGGTGCGGTTCATCGGCAAGGAGGTTCAAGGCGGACGCGGTCCTGACCTGGTGGCCATCACCGGCGACCTGGCTTTCGCCGGCACCGCCGCGGAGTATGGCTTGGCGCTGGAGTGGCTGGAGCAGCACCTGTGGCCGGTCTTCGCGCCGGCGCTGCCGCGCGACCGACTCCTGCTCGTGCCCGGCAACCATGACGTGGATCGCGGTCTGCTCAGTCAGGGCGTGCGCTTCCTACAAGACAGGCTGCTCGATGAGCGCTCCCAAAATGTGGTCACCGACCTGCTGCGGGACGATCACGAACGCCGGGGCCTGCTGCGGCGTCATGACGCCTACCTCGCCTTCTATTCGCACTGGCTGGGCGCGGCGCAGGCGCTGCCCTGGTGGCAGCGCACCATCCCGATCGACGGCCAACACCTGCACCTGGCCGGACTCGATTCCGCCTGGATGGCCTGCGGCGATACGGACCGCGGACGCCTGCTGCTCGGCCGCCGGCAGCTCAACCAGACCGTGCTGCATCCGGACGCCGACGGCGCCGACTGGCGACTTGCGCTGCTGCACCACCCTTGGGACTACCTGGCCGAATTCGACGCCCACGAAGCGCGCCAGACCATCCACCTGAAGTGCGACCTGGTGTTGCGCGGTCACCTGCACGTCGGCGATGCCTCTTACGTCCGGCCCCCGGACCCCGCCCGCGCCTGCCTGGAACTGGCCGCCGGCTGCATCTACGACGGCAGTCACCACCCCAACGCCTTCCAGTGGATCGAACTCCGGCCGCAGACCCGCGCGACGCCGCGCCGGGTGCGGGTCCTGTTCCGCCACTGGCACCAGGGCGCCTGGGCAATCGACCGCAACCAGCCGGGCTGCCCGGACGGCACGGCCGAGTTTCCGCTCTCTCGCACCACAACGGACCCCCTGACGCCGCCGACCCGCACCCGTCGCGCCCGGATTGCACGATCCGCCGGCAGCGACCGGCCGCCCGGGCCGGCAAAAGCGCGCGCCGCCATCGTTGATACCGTCGTCGGCCCCGGCAGCCGGCTGCCGCAACCCCTGACCATCCAGGAGGCGGCACCGGATACAGCGAGTGCGGCACGCATCGCGGAAGACGCTGAGCCGCCACTCGACGACAGTGCCTTCAACCGCCATTGGCAGGCGTTTCGGGATCGCAACCGTCAGGAGGTCGCGGCAGCGCTCGCCAAGTCTCCGGTGCTGTTGCAGGCCCTGTCCGTCCAGCTTGCGCAGATCGGGCACTGTCCGGGGTTGGACGCCGACGCCCGGTCCGACACCGAGCGGGCGCGCGGTTGCGCCGACGGCCTGCTGGATCTGGACTTCGACGCCTTTGCCGGAGTGGCCGTGGCGCTGTATCGGCAACTGCGCGACGCGGCGGATACGGCGGGTCGCAGCGCCGGGGACGAGCGGGGCGCCTGCGATACCCTGCTGGACATCATGCTGCGCTTGGCGCCGTTGCTTTATGATTCGCAGCTTGCGCGCACGACCTATGTCGCCCGGGGCGCGCATGTGGTCGAGGTGCCCGCCGCGCTCTACGCGGTCGCGGAGCTTGCGATGGCGGCGGAGGAAAGTCGGGCCACCGCCTATCAGCGCCGCAAAGGTCCCGCGGGTGACGACCTGCACGGGCTCGCCTGTCTCTCCGCCGCGATGCCCGAGTTGGGCATCAATGCGAGCACGGACGACTATTGCGAGCGGTTCCTGGTGCACCTGGGCCGCAAAGATCTGGCGCGCGAGGCCTTCCGCAAGGATCGGTTCCTGCACGACTGGGACCGCTTTATGGAGCACTTCTACCCGCGCGGACGCACCCCGCACGGGTCCTCGGACGAGGAACTGCTGGCCGACCGGCGCTGCGCGGTCGATGCGGAGCTTCCCAAGTGGCCCGAGCAGCGCCGGGGCCGGCCCTTCCATCTCTATACCGTCTTCCGGCCGGAGACGCTGGAGGAGCTGCAAGAAATGCGCGAGACCGCCGAGGAGCTGCATCGCCGCTACCCGCGGCTGCGCATTCTGTTTCTGACCGCCAGCCGCCGCGACGCCGGGGGCGACCATCGCTGGGACCTGGAGATGGCTCGACTGAAGGACTTCTGCCGCATCCTGCGGTTTCACGACTAATGCCGGGAGGCCCAGCCGCCATGCCGTACCTCACTATCGAAGACGGCCACAGGGTCGCACTGCAAACAGGCGCCGACGGCCAGCCCGAGCGCGTGCACGTCTTCAGCCGGCGCGAGATCGACGCCGTCAACGCCGCCCTGGGCGCCGGTCGGCCGCTGCTGGTGCGCGGCGAGCCGGGGGTCGGCAAGACCCAACTCGCCGAGGCCGTGGCCGTGCAGTTGCAGCGGCTCTTGCTGCCCTTCGTCGTGGATGCACGCAGCGAATCCCGCGACCTGCTGTGGCACCTGGATGCCGTGCAGCGGCTGGCCGATGCGCAACTGCTGGGCGCGGCCGGAGAACTGCGGCTGGGCGGCCAGCCGCCGGCCGGTGACCCCGGCGATGCCGGCGAGCCCGAGCCCCCGGTGCGGCGGCTGCTCTGCGCCCTGCGCGAGGCGCTCGCATTGGAGCACTATCTGCACCCGGGGCCGCTTTGGTGGGCCTTCGACTGGGAGGGGGCCGGGCGGCAGGCCGCCGCGGTGCGGCTCGCGCCCCCCAGCCTCGCGGCCCCGAGCGCGGGCTGCGTAGTGCTGATCGACGAGATCGACAAGGCCGAGAGCGACCTCCCCAACGGGTTGCTGGAGGCCTCGGGCGCGCGCTGCTTCACGCCCCAGGGCCGCACCGCGCCGGTGCGCGCGGTGGGCGAACTGCCGCTGGTGATCGTGACGACCAACGAGGAACGCACGCTGCCCGACGCCTTTGTCCGCCGCTGTCTGGTGCTGCATCTGCGACTGCCGGATGAGGACCCCGAGACGCTCGTAACGCATCTGATGGGGCGCGGGTGTGCCCATTTTCCCGCCGCCGACGCCGCGGTGCTGGAGCGCGCCGCCCGCCTGCTGGCTCGTGATCGCGCGAGCGCCGAGGAATATCAGTGGTACCCCCTGCCGGGTCAGGCCGAATACCTGGACCTGGTGCGCGCCGTGCGGGCGCTGGAAACCGATCCACAGGCCCAACTGCGCCGACTGGACGACCTGGGTCGGTATCTGCTCAAGAAACACCCGGAGGCGGCGCGCGCTGCCGACCGGGACCCCGACCCGGATCGGAGTTCCGATGCGCTCGTCCCGCCCGCCTGAGGAGCCTGACCAGGTCCCGACCGCGCTTGTGTTGCACGGGCAGTGTTCGCGTGCGGACCTCCTGCTCGCGCTGGCACGCGGCGCGCGCGCGGGCGCCGCCGCGGCGCAGTTACTGGGTTTTGCGCCGGCGCTCCCGGACACGCCGGCGCCGCGGCAGTCGGAACCGGGCGCTGCGCCGCCGCCTGAAGACCGGTCGGAAGACTCGCCCCCGGTCGCGGCCGCCCCGCTCGGCCCCCGCCTGTTCTGGATGCCGATCGCCTTGGAGACGCGCGACGAAGCGCCACCGGTGCCCCCGGTCTTGGACGCGCCCGTCCCCCGCCGGCCGCTGACCGCGCGGCCCCCGGAGGCCGTGCCGCTGGCGCCGTGGCGGGAGTTGCGCACGCGCTTGCAGCCGCACCTCACGCGGTGCCGCGAGGGCGGCGCGGTGGACACCGAGCGGTTGGTGGGCTGGTTGAGCCGCGGCCGGCAGGTGGCGCGCATTCCCCGGCAGCGGCAGCGCCGCCGCTTCCCGCTGCTGGTGATCCTGGCCGATCGCAGCGAGCACCTGGCCCCCTACTGGTCCGATCAGGAGCAACTCCTCAGCCGCCTGGCCCGCGATGCGGTCCCCGGCACCCTGCTGATCCGGCCGATTCACGAGACCCGCGACGCGCCGGGTTGGCCCGGCGGCGCGACCGCCGGGCCGCTGCCGCCCCCCGGAACCCGGCTGCTCGTGCTGGGGGATCTAGGGTGCCTGCGCGGCGCGAACCGCGCGGGCGAGCGCCGCTGGCTCGTCTATGCGCGGGCCTTGCAGCAGGCCGGGGTCGCGCCGCTGGCGCTCCTGCCCTGCGCACCCGAGCGCTGCCCGGCGTCCCTGCGCGCCGCCTGGAATGCCTTGCCCTGGGAACGCCCCCGCCTGGACGCGGCGGACGAGCCGGACGCGGCGGACGACGCGACCCAAACCCCGCTCGAGCGGCTGTTGACCCTCTTGTCCGCCGCCATCCGCCTGGAGCCCGGCCTGGTGCGCGCCGCGCGCCAGCTCCTGCGGGCCGGCCGGCGCGACCCGGGCCTGGAGTCGGACCTGTGGCAGCATTCGGCCATCGCCGCGACCCACAGCGACGCGGCGAGCTGGGATCCGGAGCAGGCCAACCTGCTGCGTACTCGCTTTGAAGACTTGAAAGCACCTCTACGCGAGCAGGTGCTGAGCCTCCAGGAAACCTGGCGCCGCTCTCTGCCCCGGGAGATCTGGTATGAGGAACTCCTGAGCCTCGCCCCGGACACCCGCGCCCTGCCCGCCGTGTGCGCGGACGCCCGGTTGGCCGAGCGCTTCTACGTGGATCTGAGCGCGCGGGTGCGCGCGGGAGACACCCACGACCTGGGCGCGGGTGCGCGTGGCTGGTACCGCCGCTGTCGGCGCCGCTTGAGCGACCAAGCCTATACGGGACCGGTGGCCGAGGCGCTGCATCGGCTCACCGCGTTCTGGGATCCCCAGGATCTAGACGCCGTGCGCAAACCGGGTTACGACCCCCGGTATGGGAGCGATCCGGGGTTGCCGACACGCACGCTCGCATTGGCACAGGTCGGGACTAGGCTCTGGGTGCGGGACCTCGGGGCCGCCCCATCCCCGCAGGGTTCCCCCCCGTCCCACTCTGAAAGCCCCCTGGCCTGCCTGCGCAGCGGCAACCGGGAGCTGCGCATCGCCGCCATCGACATCGCCGCCATCGACGACGAACCCCAATGGTTTTGGGAGAGCGGTCAAGCCCCGTCGTGGGCCGATGCCTGGGGTTGGGACGCCTACGGCGCCTGGGCGCAGTTCTCCGTCCAGACCGCCGACGGGGGCCAGGTGACCCAGCGTCTGCGCTGGATCGCGCCCGGCAGCTTTAGGATGGGCTCGCCGCAGGACGAGCCGCAGCGCTTTCCCGCCGAGGGGCCGCAGCACCCGGTCAGCTTCACCGACGGCTTCTGGCTATTCGAGACCGCCTGCACCCAGGCCCTGTGGCAGGCGGTGATGGGCGGGAACCCGAGTCGCTTCAAGGGGGCGGAGCGTCCGGTGGAGCAGGTGAGCTGGGAGGATGCCCAGCGCTTCATCGCGGCCCTGAACGACCGCGTCCCCGGGCTCGGGCTGGGTTTGCCGAGCGAGGCCCAGTGGGAATATGCCTGCCGGGCCGGGACCGCGACGCCCTTCTCTTTTGGTCAGAACATCGTCCCGGAGCAGGTGAACTACGACGGCAATGTCCCCTACCGGGGCGGTAAGAAAGGTCTGTATCGGAAGAAAACGGTGGACGTGGCCAGTCTGCCGGCGAATCCCTGGGGTCTCTACGAGATGCACGGCAACGTCCGGGAATGGGTCCAGGATTCCTGGCATGACGACTATGCGGGCGCCCCCGGCGACGGCGCGGTCTGGGAGTCCAGCGATACCGGCGCGGATCGGGTGGTCCGCGGCGGTTCCTGGCTCAGCGACGCGCGCGACTGCCGTTGCGCCTACCGCTACAGGTACGCGCCCGCTGACCGTTGCGACATCCTCGGCTTCCGTTGCGCCCGAGTTCAGGTCCCTAAGCCAGGCAAGTCCAGCAGGGCAGGCGCGGAGGCGAGCCTGGCGCGGCCCGGCCCGCGGAGCGGATGGGGCCGGGCGGCGCCAGGCTCGGCACGCGCACCGGGGCAGGAGCCGCCGGCGGTCGTGTTGCGGTTGGACCGTGCCGCCGCCGCGACGACCCTCCCCGCGGCCCCGGCGATCGAGATCCGCAGCGACCGCGAACGCCTGACGCTGCACCGCCTGCCCAGGCCCGCTTGGGCCAGCGCCATGGGCGGTGATCGCTATGGCCTCTGGGCGGAGCTCGCCGTCGTGCCCGCGCGGGCTAAGCGTCGCCAGGGGCGCACGCGCACCGCGGCGCCGCCGGGCACTGCGGGCGGAGACGCCGAGCCGATCGTCCAGCGCCTGCGCTGGATCCCGCCCGGGAGCTTCCTGATGGGCTCCCCAGCGGACGAGCCGGGGCGCTGGAACGCCGAAGGCCCGCAACACCAGGTCACGATCGGGAAAGGCTTTTGGCTCTTCGATACCCCCTGCACCCAAGCCTTATGGGTCGCCGTCATGGACGACAATCCCAGCCGGTTCAAGAGCCCGGAGCGGCCGGTCGAGCAAGTGCAATGGGCGGACGCACAGCGGTTCGTCGCCCGCATCAACGCGCGCATCCCAGGACTCGCACTCACCTTGCCGAGCGAGGCGCAGTGGGAACATGCCTGCCGGGCCGGGACCGCGACCGCGCTCTACAGCGGCCCCATCGCGATCCTGGGGCAACATAACGCTCCCGCCCTGGACCCCATTGCCTGGTATGGCGGGAACAGCGGGCGCGCTTACGACCTCGACGAGGGCCAGGCAACAACCGGCACACTCTGGAAAGAGATGCAGTACGAGACCACCCGGGCGGGGACCCGCGAAGTCAAGGGCAAACAGCCGAATCCCTGGGGTCTCTATGACATGCTCGGCAATGTCTACGAGTGGGTGGCCGATCCCTGGCATCCCAACTATGAGGGTGCACCGCAAGACGGATCGGCGTGGAAGTCCACCGATGCCGGCGCGAACCGGGTGGTCCGCGGCGGTTCCTGGAACGACTACGCGTGCTACTGCCGTTGCGCCTTCCGCTACAGGGGCGCGCCCGCTGACCGTTACGGCCTCCTCGGCTTCCGTTGCGCCCGAGTTCAGGAGACCTGAGGCAGGCAAGAGCGGAGCACCGCGCGCCTGGCAGGACCCGGCCCGCGGTAGCGGATGGGCCGGGTCCTGCCAGGCGGGTGGTGCGTAGCGGTCCCGCGGATGCTCGACAGTTGGTCGGCCAGGGCACCGCTAGTTCTTTGGGGTGCAACTGACCGGCGGCCGGTATCCCGACGCCCCGGCACTGCACATGACCGCGCTCCACACCCCCGCGGGGCGGCGCTGGGACCTGACCGCCACCGAGCGGGCGGCGTTCCTCGTGGCGGCGTGCGCGGGACCGCGCGCGGTCCGAACCTTGTGCCGGGTGCTCCACTTCACCGGAAGTCTCTCAGCCGAATGACCGCTATGGGCAAGCGCGCAAGCAACGCAAGCGCTTCAAAACAGTCATAGCGCGCGTTAATCTCGCGATCCTTCAGATCGGGTGGCAAGCACTCCCCGAATTTCAGCTCGGCGATAAACTCCGCGTCGAGCGGCAGGCGCGAGAAAGTGACCGGAGGTTCCTCGCGCGCGAGCACGCGCGCGGCCGCCCGGCACAGCGCGAACTGCAACGGCTGGCCGGCGCTGCGCCATTGCGAGCGACCGCGCAGTTCGGTCGGCTCGACGTAAGCCTTGCGTCGCGGCCAGTCGATCGACAAAGCCTTCGGTCCACAGTCGCGACGATCACGCAATGCTGTCCCTGACTGAAGGCCGCCTCCGCCGCCTGTCGCTCCTCCAGGCTGAGGCAACTATGGGAGACATAGGTGCTCACACCCAGCCCACGCAGCTCGATCGCCAGTTCTTCGACCCGCGCTCGGCTGTCGCAGAAGACCAGGCGCTTCTCCCCGCGATGCAGCCGGGAGATGACCAGCGCCGCGTTGCGCAGATTGCCGACCCAGTCGAGTTCGACTTCCGGAGGCATACCGGTCTCCGCCGGCGGATTGATTTGTGATCTTTTGAATAGCCCGGGCGCGCATGGGTGCGATTCGGGACTATCCGGCAAACAGACGCAAGGGCGGAGGGGTTGGGATGGAAAACAAAACCGCGATCGAGACCTGTCGCATGCCCATCGAGCGGGCGGACCGGCTCGCCGAGCAGGGCGACCCGGCGTCGCTGGCCGCCGCGGTGGAGGCCTATCACGAGGCGATCGGGCTTGCAGCGGTACCGGAAGACCGGCCGGAAGAGGCATTGCGAATCGACCGCGCCGAGGGTGAAACCAAGGCCCGCGGCGGCAGTGCCCTCGCCTTGCTCCAGCGCGACGACCCGATGGGCACCCAGGACTCGGCCGACGAGGGACTGGACCAGCTGCGCGCGATGGAGTCCTATGGCCTCTATACGCTCAGGCCACTGCGCGAATCGCTGTTCGCGCGGTATACTTCGAAGTTCGCTATCCCGCCAGACCCCGTCGCGGCCGGAGGTCGCTCCCACGGGCAACCACCAACTGCCTGCCAGGAGACACGAAGTTGCTTGAGGCGCTGACCCTGATTCTGTCCTGCCAACTCGCCGGGGAAGTGCTGGTATTGGTCTCCGGGCTACCCGTTCCGGGACCGGTGTTGGGCATGTTGCTGCTGCTCGGCTGGCTGGGGCTGCGCGGCGGCGTCTCGGAGCGTGTCGCGCAGACCGCGGACACCCTGCTCGGCCACCTCTCGCTGTTGTTCGTTCCGGCCGGGGTCGGGGTCCTGGTCCACTGGGAACGGGTCCGCGACCACTGGCCGGCCATCGCCGCCGCCCTGGTCCTCGGCACGCTCATCACGCTCGCGGTGACCGCGCTCACCATGGCGGGTATGCAGCGCCTGCTGGCCTGGCGCCGCGGCGGCCGCCATGACTGACGCCCCCTTGACCCAGATTTGGGTCTACCTGGCCGCCTCGCCGCTGCTGTGGCTGACCGCCACCCTGGTCTGCTACCTGATCGCACTCAAGATCTACCGGCTGGGTCGGGACAATGCCCTGCTCAACCCGGTCGTCATTGCCATCGGTCTGCTGATTGCCCTGCTCCAACTCACCGGGACGCCTTACCAGACCTATTTCGACGGTGCCCAATTCGTGCACTTTCTGCTCGGACCCGCGACCGTGGCACTCGCCATCCCGCTTTATCGCCAGCGCGAGCGGCTCAAGACCCTGGCCCTGCCCATCCTGGCGGCCCTGCTGGCCGGGGTCATCACCGCCGGCTTGAGTGCGGTCGCCCTCGGCAGGTTGTTCGGCGCCGACACCGAAACCCTGATCTCACTCGCCCCCAAGTCGGTCACTGCGCCGGTCGCCATGGGCATCAGCGAAAAGCTCGGCGGACTGCCGTCACTCACCGCCGTGCTGGTGATCAGTACCGGCATCGTCGGCGCCGTACTCGGCACCGGGCTGTTGCGGCTGCTGCGGATGCGCGATGACGCGGTCAAGGGGTTCGCCCTGGGTCTGACCTCCCACGGCATCGGCACCGCCCGCGCCTTCCAGGTCAGCCCCGTCATGGGTGCCTTCTCCGGTCTGGCGATGGCGCTGTCGGCCTTTGTCACCGCGCTGTTGCTACCGCCCTTGTTGCGGTGGGTCGGGGTGGTGAGTTAGGAAGAGTGCACCAAGACGTATCGCCGTCGAACGTGATGGCCGGACGTAGGGGCGGGTTTCAAACCCGCCCCTACACCACAGGTGAGAAGGCGACCATCAGTTCGTCAGGAAATACATTTAGTTAGCACCATCGTGCCCGCCCGCGGACTCGGTTGGCAGCCCCGGCGCTGCCGATGGCCCGGTCATGCCCAGGTCAGCGTCCTGGTCACGGAACACCCGCGGCGACAGGCCGAAGCGCACGTTGAAGGCATTGCTCAGGTCGCGGCCGTAACCGTAGCCGATCAGTTCGGCGATCTCCTGCACCTGTAGCGTGGTCTGCGACAGCAAGAGCCGCGCCATCTGCAACCGCTGCTCGCGCAGGTAGCCGAACACGCTGAGCCCCAGGTGACGCCGGAACAGCGCCCCCAGGGTGGTGCGATTGGTGCCCGCGTGACGCGCCAGCGCGTCGAGGGAAGGCACCGTACGCAGATCGCAGAGCAACCGGTCGCGGGCCCGTGTCAGCACCCGCTCCACCTCCGCCGGCAGGTCCGCGGGCAGGTCCGACGGCAACCGCGGCAGTATGTGCGGCGCCCGCGGCTCGTAGCAGGCGAGCCGACGCGTCAGCGAGTTCCGCTCGGCGGCCAGCCCGAGATGGCGCAGGACGCGTGCCAGCACCTCCTCGCCGGCCACCGGCTTGGTGACATAGTCGACCGCGCCGGCGCCGAAGCCGGCGAGCTTGGTGTCGAGGTCGGCGCGCGCGGTCAGCAGGATCACCGGCACGTCGCGCAGGCGCGGGTCCGCGCGCAGCACCCGGCACAGCGCAACCCCGTCGCCGTCGGGCAGGCCGATATCCACCAGCAGCAGATCCGGCCGGATCAGCGGGGCATTGTGCAGAGCGATCGCGTAGCTTTGGGCACAGGCCAGTTCCAGCCCATGTCGGCGCAACAGATCCATCAGCGCGCCCAGCGGGCCGGGCTCGTCGTCGATGACCATGACCCGCCCCAGGTAGTGACCCGACCCGGGGTCCGGGGCTTGGGCCGCCGGGCGGACGGGGGCCAACGACGGCAGCGACCGGCAATCGCACATGGAGTTCCCCTGCAGAACGGGTGATAGGCCCGCCCGCTCGCGCCCACCCGCAGGGCGCGTCACGCTCGGGCGCGGCATCAGCAGCGCCCGCTGAGCGCGGACCAGAAGGCGGCCAGGGCCGCGGCATCGCCGGCGAAGCGGTCGCAGTCGCAATTGCCGACCCCGGTCACCCCGTGCGGCTCGAGGCCGTGGGTGCCGTCGGTGTACTGCCACAGGGTCCAGCCGGCCCAGGCGGCGGGTGCCACCGGTGCGCTGCCGTACTCGGCGAGCCACAGCCAACAACTGCCCAGAATCGGATCCGCCGCATCGCCGAGGGCCGCGCGCGCAGTGCTGCCGGAGTATAACTCCGGCCAAACACCGGTACGCTGCTGCAGGTGGCTGACGAAGGCACGCGCCTGCGCCAGAGTCATCGCCGCGCCCTGCGGATTGGGCTCCCAGTCCAGCACCAGCAGGGTCCGGCCATCCGGCTTGGCGACACCGAGAAAGTGCTCGGCCTGGGCGATCGGGTCGTCGCCGGTGCCGAAGTGATAGGCGCCGAACAGGAGGCCCGCCGCCAGCGCCTTGCCGCGGTTGCTCACGAACATCGGGTCCGCGTAGCCGGTGCCCTCCGTGGCCTTGTGAAACACCGCCCGCTTGCCGGCCTGATAGGCGACGATCATCAGCAGCGGCAGCGTCGTGAACAAGACGAACACGCCCATCAGCAGGAATGCCAGCACTTAGGTTTGGGCCTCGTCGGCGTCGCCCGGAGCCGCGCGCGCCGCCTCCACGGCGTGGCGGGCGAACAGGTCCGTGACCACGATCATCACCACCAGAAATACCGCCAGCGCAACGACCAGACTGAGTTTCGCGGAGCGTTTGTGCGGCAGCTGCGGCCTCTGTCATGGCGCCCGCTGCGACGGCGCGCACCGCACGGATCGCCGCGGCAGCCCACGCCCGGACGGGCAAGGTGTCGAGGGGGAGCATAGGGCGTCGGCACGCCGGGCGGGATCGGCGCGCCGCAATCGCAAGTCGGCGCGCTGCAATTTCCGGCCCGCGGCACGGACCGGAACCGTCGAAATTGCGGCGCGCCGATCTGCCTACGCACCGGGCGGCAAGACCTCGGCGACGTTGTGGAGTCAGGCCACACCCGATGCCAGCCGCGCCGTGCTACAGCCGGGCGGCGACTTCCAGGTGCTCGGCTCCAGCGGCGAACTGCTCTGGAACACCAAGACCAGCGGCGCGGGCAGCCGGTTGGAATGCGCCGTCGGCGGCGCGCTGCTGGTGCTGCATGACCACGGCGGCAGCGGCCCGGCGCGCTGGGCCTCCGACACTGTGCCGTAGGCGTCGTACCTGATATCCAGACCGACCCTTGGTGTAGGGGTGGGTTTGAAACCCGCCCCTACATCCGGTTATCACGTCCGCCGACTAAGGCGAGCGGCTGAGGGTGGGGCGCGGGGCCGGGGTGGCCTCAAGCCCCGGCGCCGATCAGCGAATGCACGAGCAGGTCGTCGAACTGCCGCCCGAGCAGCGCGATCTTGCCGGCCTGGTCATGGCCGTTGATGATGGTGCGGGCGTCCTCCCATTGCGGCATCTGGCCCTGGCGGAAGAACTCATCGAGCCGCTTGCCGGTGAACCAACCCTCCAACATGCCGGTGGTCGCGATGCGATAGGCGATCGGCGGGTTCTTGGCCTGGTCCGGGTCGCCGAGCAGATCGGCCCCCACCTCCTTGCTGGCGCGGGCATAGTTGGTGCGCCCGGTCAACTGCACATAGCCGCGCCCGTGGAAACGCGCCCCGTCGCCGACCTCGGTATTGCCGAGCTGCTTGCCGACCGCGGTTTGCGGCCCGTAGCGCTGATTGAAGTAATCGCTGCTGCCGTATTCATCGATCGGGCGCAGGGTGTGCGCCGTCTCCCAATCGAAGGTGGCGAGGCAATAGGCCAATTGCTGCCGGCCGGTGACGGGGTCGTCCGGGCGGTCGAAGCGGGTATCCTCCTCGATCGCATCGAGCAGGGCGTTGATGGCGTCCACCAGGTCCTGGTGCAGGGCGCCGAAGTGCTGGCGGAAGCCGGCGAAAAACTTGTCGCGGTCGATGTGCATGAGTTCACCTGTGCGGCTGGGGCGATGCTGTGGAAGCGGCGACGCGCTGCGCTGCGCCGCGCCGCCGAACCTTAAGTATCGACCATCACCGCGCGCGGCGGCGCGGCCGGCCGCAACCGCACGATGTCCACCAGGACCAGCGTGGCCCCGCGCGCCGGTTGGTGCGGACGACGATACCCACGGCACTGCTGTGGTAGACCGAGCGCTGGCGTTGCAGGACCTCCTGCAACTGCCCACGCAGGCGCTCGAGCGCGGCGACCCGCTCCACCAGGCGCATCGCCAGATCTTCCAGGGAGCGCACCAGGCCGGACACGGCCAGCGCGGCGATCAGCGAATAGCAACTGAAGCCGAACGCGGACTGGACCCACACCGCGGGCGTGCGCACGTAGGTCGCGTAGTCGAGCGGGAAGCGGAGCACACCGGCGACCGACGCGGCGCCGGTGCCCCCGATCAGCACCGCCACCAGCACCACGCTGGCCCAACCCCAGGCCCGCGACACCAGCAGCATCGACAGCAGCGTCAGCAGCACCAGCAGGCCCTTGGAGTTCGCCACCGGTCCGAGGTTGACGATGCTGAGCCCGACGATGATCCACAGACAGCCGAGGAAGACCGACGCCCGCAGCCGATACGGCAGCCGACGGCGGCCCAGGTACAGGCCCCAGATCAGCGCGGCCGCCGCGTAGCGCAAGGGCGGCGACCACTGGTCACCGAGCAATTGGTTCTTGTAGAACGCGAGCCCCATGCTCACGCACAGGCCCAGTCCGGTCAGCAGTACGACCTGATCGAGCAGCTGCGCACGCAGGGGAGCGAGCCCCGCGCGACTGTGCGCTCGGTCGGCGCTGAAGGTAATGGGGTCAGACATGGGAACGAAGCCGCTGGCCGGGCCGACGTCCGCCCATGATGGGATAGAAGGGGTACGACGATCATCACGAGTAAAAGCGCCCGGGGTCAGTCGCTCGATCGGCGTGACCCGCAAGACGGGCGACAAGACGCGCTGGACGGTAGGGGTTCCGACCGCAATCGCCCAAGGAGGATGGGCAGAACGATCACTCTGCCCATCCGGCACCTAGGCGGCACCTAGGCGGCACCTATGGCACATTGACGGCCCGCAACGCGGTGCGGATGATCTCCTCGGAGGTCCTGGCGCCGTCATCGGCGGCGCGGCCCATCCGGTTGGCATCCGCCGGTTTGTAGCCCAGGGCGATCAGGGCGCTTACGGCATCGGCCAGCGCGCTCGGGGCGCCGCCCGGCACGGCAGCCGCGCCGCCGCCGGCCGCACCGGGCAGCGCGGCGGCAACCGCGAACCCGGCACCGATCGCGTCGAGGCGATCCCGCATCTCGACCACCAGACGCTGCGCGGTTTTGGTGCCGATGCCGGGGATGCGGGTCAGGGCGGTGATGTCCTCTTGTTCGACGCACCGGACGAACCGGTCCGCATCCATACCGGAGAGAATCGCCAGACCGATCTTGGCCCCGACCCCCGACACCTTGAGCAGCGCCCGAAAGAGGTCACGGTCCCGTTCCCGCCCGAAGCCGTACAGGCAATGCGCGTCCTCCCGCACCGCCAGATGCGTGATCAGAGTGACGGTGCCGCCCACCGGCGGCAGATCGTAGAAGGTGGACATGGGGGCCTCCAGCTCATAGCCGACGCCGTTCACATCCAGCAAGAGATGGGGCGGGCGCTTGCCGATGATCTCCCCTTTGAGCCTGCCGATCATCGTTGCCGTCCCATTCTGTTAATCATGAACAATTCGGTGAATTCCCAGAAGTGAAGATCCCGACTGCGCATGCCTGTAAGATCCGTAGGGGCAACGATAGGGGCGAATGAATTCGCCCCTACTTAGGGCCGCCAATCCCGCCAGGACGCGGCGGCACGTCTGCGCGCCGGGATGCCCATGGAGTGGGCGTGACACAGAGCGATGGCCAGCGCATCGGCTTCATCCTCCCCCGGCTCATCCGGCAAGGCAAGCAGGATCCGCACCATGTGCTGCACCTGCGCTTTCGCCGCACCGCCGGTGCCGACCACCGCGAGCTTGACGGTCTTGGGACTGTACTCATGGACGGTCACCCCGCCCTTCAACCCGGCGCACAGGACGGCCCCGCGCGCCTGGCCGATCTTCAGCGCCGCCGTCGGATCACGGGCGAAGATCAGTTGCTCCACCGCCATGTCATGCGGGTGATGCAGGGCCACGAGCTCAGCCACGCGATCGAAGATCAGCCCCAGCCGGTCGGGCCAGGGGTGCTCACCGACCCGGATGCAGCCGCTGGCCACGCGCACGCTGCGCTGACCATCGGTGTCGATGACCGCATAACCGGTGATGCGGGAACCGGGATCGATGCCCAGGATGCGGTGGCGCAGGGTACCCGCTTCAGTCATCGATCGCCGCCATGATCTCATCGGCGATATCGGCGTTATGGTAGACCGCCTGCACGTCGTCCAACTCCTCCAGCGCGTCGACCATCTTGAGCAGACGCACCGCGGTGTCCAGGTCCAGTTCGGCACTGGTCGAGGCATTGAAGGTGACTTCGCCGACCTCGGTGTCGAGTCCGGCCTTGGTCAGCGCATCCTTGACCGCACTGTACTCGTCCGGATCGGTGATGACGTCCAGTGAGGTGTCATCGTTGACCAGGACATCGAGTGCGCCGGCCTCCAGGGCCGCCTCCATCACCTGATCCTCATCGGTGCCGGGCTGGAAGCTGATCACCCCCTGCTTGGTGAACAGATAGCCCACCGAGCCGTCGGTGCCCAGGTTACCGCCGTACTTGGTGAAGGCGTGGCGCACCTCGCCGGCGGTGCGGTTGCGGTTGTCGGTCATGCAGTCGACCATCACCGCCACCCCGCCGGGACCATAGCCCTCGTAGCGCAACTCCTCGTAGTCCTCGCCCTCGGTGCCGCCGGTGCCGCGTTTGATGGCGCGCTCCACCGTGTCGCGCGGCATGTTGGCCTGAAACGCCTTGTCCACGGCCAGGCGCAAGCGCGGATTGAAGGCCGGATCGCCGCTGCCGCCGGCACGGGCCGCCACCGTGACCTCGCGGATCAGCTTGGTCCAGACCTTGCCGCGGGTCTTATCCTGGGCGGCCTTGCGGTGTTTGATATTGGCCCATTTGCTGTGACCGGCCATCGGTATGATCTCCTGGAATGCTGACGCGACCGGTGCGCGGGGGCCGCAGTGGCCTCAAGGGTTGCGTCGCGCCGGTCGCGGATGGAAAAACCTTGTATTCTACCGGCAGCGCGTCACAGCGGTGTCGGGTTTGTGCGGGTCAGGCGCGTCCGGCCAATCCGGCTGCACGGTGATCGTCAGTGTGCGTTGCGCCATCGCTCGACCTCCTTCATGAAATCCTCAATGAGCCGGTCCACCCCGGTGACGGTGTACGGCCGCTCTTCGCCACCGATGCGGCAGTGATCGCCCTTGCCGCGTTCGTTGTCGAAACCAATCACCCGCTGGCCGTCGACCACGAACACCAGCCGGTACTGTGTCACCGGACCCGCAAGTCGAGCAATCGGGCGCCCCAGGTCCCGGTGTCCACGACCCCGCCGTTGCGGGTCCCGTCGAAGGCGTCCATCAGCAGGCACTCCAATGGGTCGCCGCGGCATTCGTCTCCTCTGCCCCGCGCGAAGCCCGGTTGGGTCGGGAGCCAGGGACGGATCGGCCTCTGGGTCGCGATGAGCAGCACCGAGACCCGGCCCTCGGCATCCAGCAGCAGGGCCTCGTCGTGCTTCCAGAGGTCCACCGTGGCACCCCTGGCCAGAGCGGCGTTCGGCACCCCCTCCATCGGATGGATGAGCCCAACCGATCCGTCCGGGGCCAGCTCGTAGAGATAGAGATACTGGTCGCGCAGACTGCCGTTCTTGATCGAAAAGCTCAGCATGGACCCCTTGGGCCATGGCCCCTGATCGACCCGCTCGACCGCGCCGCTGACAGGCATCGGGCGCAGCCACCGACCCAGGCCCTTCGCCTCGATGCACCCCTCGCACCCGGCCGAGGCCTCTTCCAGCCGGACCACGGACACCGCGATCCCGGTCCGCTCCAGGCCCAGGGTCGGGAGGCGCCGAAGCTCCATCTGCCGACGGTAGCGCACAAGGTACTCCCTCAGCCGAGCGATCTCGACGGTCCCGTCGGTCCCAGGTTTGAGCTTCGCCCTCAGGGCCTCATGCACCGGCCGCTCGCCCCGGTCCAGGACCCACACCTCGGGGGCCGCGGCCGGATCCTGCTCGGGCAGCGCGTCGACCCTGGCCGGCTGGCCTGTGACCTTGGTTCCCCCGCCCGCGGGACCCGGTCTCAGGACGGCCAGCGAGAGGTCCGCATCCGCCTGGCGCTCCACCCAGACGAACCCGGGGAGATCCTGAAACCCGGAGCGGATGCCCTCCAGCAGTCCAGGGTCCAGGGTCCCGTCCACCGGCCAGAGGAACAGCCGGACCGGCGCCGAGCGGTAGGCGTGCTTCAGCTCGACGAGAAAATCCCCTTGCTCCACCCGACCCGAATCCAACCGGGCCTCGCTCGCGACATCCCCTACCGCGACGATCTGGAGCCGTGTGCCGTCGTCCGAGTCACCCAGCGCGTACAGGCTCCCCACGGTAACCCCGACCAGTGCACCCGCATCCAGGGTGACCTTGCCCTCCGCCAAGCCGGTGACCATCGCCCCGGGTCGCGCCCGCGGCGCGCCGCCGACGATGGTCCGGTCCGCGCGCTCGCCGAGGATCTGGGGGTGCTGGACCGCCTGCATCAGACTGGAGACGCCGATCCCGGCCCGCTCGAAGACCTGGCGCCAGGTGTCGGTCGGCTCGGCCCGGGCCAGCGCCTCCACCCAGTAATGGGTGAACAGACCGACCGGGTGGCCGCCGTCGGGGCTGTGCTCGAAGGCCCGCTCATCGTCCGCCGCGGCGCCGATGCGGATGGCGTTAGCGAGCGGATGGCGCTCGGACGGACCCCGGGCCATGGGGTGCGACTCCTGCACCGCCTCGGGCAGCGCGCGCGAGACCAGTGGGGACGGACCCCGCGTGTTGGTGGCCGAATGGCAGGCGTCCGTGACCACCACCAGCTCGCCGTCCGGGCCGATGCGGTCCGCGATGCGCCCGAGCATCCGATTCAGCTCGTCGTCCAGGATGTCGAAGCGGTCGATCCCTTCGCTCGACTCGCGCCGGGCGGCGAAGGGCACCAGGGTCTGGTCCTTGCCCGAGTCCTCGTCGTCGTTGAAATCGGTGACCAGCGACCCGTGACCCGAGTAGTGGACGAAGACCCGATCGCCCGCCCCCGCCGCTTGGGCCAGGTCGGCGAAGGCGCGCGCGATGCCGGTGTGGGTGGCCTCCCCGTTGCGCAGCACCCGGATCTCCGCGGGGGCGAACCCGAGCCGGGAGCGCAGCACCTCATCCACCAGCACCAGGTCCCGCTGGGCGCCGGGCAGGTCGGTGAAACCGCTGTCGGCGTAGTCCGAGACGCCGATCAGCAGCGCATGGCGGGCGGCCAGGGCCGGGCCGGCCCAGGTCAGGATCAGGGTCAGGGTCAGGGCGAGCGGGAGCAGGAATGCCGAGAGGGTCAGGGGGACGCTGTGTCTGGGTGCCATGTCCGGAATCTCCTCTACAGCCAATTGCCCATCAGGATAAAGGGTGCCCAGTAATAGGGATGGCTCCAGCGGCAGGCGCGGTCGAGGGCCGGGCGCGGCCCGCCTTTGCTGCCCAGATCGAGCGGGCTGCGCTCGCCCCGGTTCTCGCTGGGGTTCTGGCCGGGGTCCTGGCCGGGTCGCCCGGCCGATGGCGGATTGGCGCAGCCCTGGGGCGGCGGCGCGCCGTCCAAGGTCCCGCGCAGCAGGTCGAGCTGGGCGAGCCGTAGCGCCTGGGCCTTGGTCAGCGCCGGGCGCTCGGCGCGCAGACGGTAGAAGGTCTGCATCAGCGGTCCGGTGCTCGCGTCCTCCACCGGCCACAGGCTCGCCAGCACCCCGCGGGCGCCCTGGCGCTGGATCACGGCGCCCATGCCCTCGATCTCGGCGCCCGTGTCGTCGGCACCGCCCATGGCGGTCTCGCAGGCGGAGAGGGTCACCAGGTCCAGGTGGCGCAGATCGAGCCGCGGCTCGGTCTCGCGCAGGGCCTTGAGGCTCAGGGTATCGGGTTTGCCGTCGGCAGCGAGGGTGCCGAGCAGCAGGCTGGACTGGGCGTCGTTCCCCGGGCGCAGCAGAAAATGGCTCGCGATGTGGAGGATGCGATTCGCGGGGCTCCCCGCCTGCTGTCTGAGTGCGCCCTCGCTGAAGTCGGCGTTCAGAGCCGCATGGCCCGGGAGCACGCCCCGCGTGTCGCCGTCGCCCTCGCGCACGATGCCGTCGATCTCGCCCGCCACCGCCGGGAGCGGGTCGAAGCCCTGGCGCGCCTCGCTGACGCCGAGCCCGGCGACCTGCCAGTCGCCGCCCCGGAGCTCGTCCTTGCGCTCGGAGGCGGCGGTGTAATAGACGATGGGCCAGCGCTCGGCGAGCCATTGCTTGCCGTCGTGTAGGGCGGCGAAGGGGACGTAACGCAGTCGGCCGTCCAGGTGGACCAGCAAGGATTCGAGCTTGGCGGCATCGATCTCCTCGGCCAAGGGGGCGACCAGGCGGCGATACAGGGCCACGGCCGGGGTCTTGGCGTCCTGGGTCGGATCGGTCAGGGACGTGCGCAGGGTCTCGATCTCGGTGGCGAGGGTGTCTTTGGGGACCTGGGCGATGTCCGTGTGCCAGCGGTCCGGGGTGGTGAGCAGCACCCGAACCTTGTCGTCCAGCAGGACGAATTGCAGCAGGCCGGTGCGGGTGCCGCTGCGCTTGGACAGGGCGGCGAGCAGGGCGCGCTTGGTGTCCGGGGTGTCGGCGAAGCGCACGTCTCCAAGTCCCGAAAACTCCCCGCTGACAGAATCGCTAATGTTGTCCAAATGCCTTCAGAGGCCCTGGGAGATTACATCGCGCTCTTTTCCAAGCCTATTGATCTCTGCACTCCTTTCGATTTCCTCTTCAGCGAAATTGCTGCGGTTGAGCTCGTTTAGTCTTGCCGATATTCTCACAACTTCTGTTTCCGCGTCATTGTAAACACGGTTCCATGCTGATTCGCTGTCCGTGAACTCCACCCGAATTCTCCGAGGGTCATGAGCGCCTTCTTGGTTGAGATAGTCGTACAGTTCTTGCTCTTTGAGCATATCCAAGACACGCTGGGCTTCAACATATCGCTTTCTTGTCAGGAGCATATCCGCAAGGTGTCGGTAAACGTGCGCTTTGGGCACAAATAGCGAGCGCTGCTCACTTACGTTCAAGCCTGTGTTGGCGGAACGAATGGTCTGAATAATTTGCACGGCTCGCTTTGCCGCGAGTATCGCGGGATCTAGCTTCGCTTGAGATGACCAAAATACACTAAGCTTAAACCAGCCGATCCATGCCGAGTCCGGCTCTTTCCCCTGAGCCTCAATTATCAAGCTTTCCTTATAGAAGGCTGAGGCTTCCGAGATTCTGCCGAGGAGCGAAAGCGTTACCCCCTTATTTCTTAGGGCGTTCGCGATGCCCACCGGGTCCCCGATGCGACGTTCTAGTTCCAGCGCTTCGTCGGCGTAACGCTCAGCGCCCTGGGCGTCTCCGAGACATATGCTGTAGACCAAGTTCAAGCCCAGAGCGGCACGAGCCTGCCCATCTAGGTCACCACGCCGCTCGGAAATGCGGCGCGACTCCGAATGCAGCGACAATGCCTTTGCGCATTGCCCCCAATCACTCAGCAAGTTTCCTAGATTGTCGAGGCTCTTCGCCAAGCCTGGCTCGTCTTGTACTTCGCGCATCAACTGCACACTCGCGGTACAAGATGCCAGCGCCAAGTCCCGAAGATCGAGATTTTGGTACAGAATGCATAGATTCGACTCAGCGGAAGGGAGAATCTTCTTGTCTGCGGATTGCCGGGAAAGCTCCTTTGCCATTTCGAAGTCCTTACGCGCTTCATCGTATCTTGCCAATACCTGATATATTACGCCACGATTGTTAATAGCAGCCGTAAGGTTCGGATTAGATGTCCATGGTTCATAGAGGATTAACGACGCGTTCAAGGCTTGCAGCGCTTCATCCTGTCGCCCGAGGTTGCGAAGTGCGATCCCGTAATTCATGAGATCTAGAGCGAGGTGTTCCTTGTCTCTCAGCGAACGGTCCACCTCGACAGCTTCGGCGAGAGCTTGGGCGGCTCCGTTGAAATTGCCGCGGGCAAGCAATCCCACCGCTACCGTCCGTAGATACCTGGCACGATTCGTGGGATCGGGGATGCTAGCTGAAGCAACACCGAAACTTGCATAAAGTTTCTCAATTTCCTCGTGCCGCCCCAATTCATTATAGGCAACAGCAAGATTCCCGGCGGCGACGATTACTCCTTTTTTTAGCGCTTGTTCAAGCCAAAATGTCGCTTGCTCCAAGTCTTTCGGCACTCCGTCACCGCCGAGATACATCGCTCCAAGGTCGTTCAGCGCATCGGGATAGCCTTGCTTTGCGGATTCTCTTATCCATCGGAGTGCCTGGACATCGTCGTGTAGGCCCATTGAGCCTATACGATACCAGCTGCCTAGGTCGAATTGTGCTTGGCTGTGTCCTTGTTGTGCGGCTTTCTCCACCCATTGAATCGCCAACGCATTGTCCTGTGGAACGCCTCGTCCCCGAGCATACATCATTCCGAGATTTCTTTGCCCGTAGTTGTAACCTTGTTCTGCGGCCTTTCCGTACCAGTATACGGCAGCTTGATCGTCTTGGCTGACGCCTATACCATACTCATACAAGTACCCTAAGTCCGTCTGCGCCTGGGGATGGCCATGCTCAGCTGCCCGCTTGTACCACAGAGCCGCTGTTGTAGCATTCTTGTGACCCGTCGCATGTCCGCTTTCGAACATAACCCCCAAGCGAAACTCCGCCTCTGCCTGAATCGATACAGGAGAAAAGGAGCCCGAAACTCTTCCCGCGAGCGTCTTTGGATTTTGCACCAAAACGGTTGCTTCAGGTGTAGCAGAACCTCCTTCACCCGCGTCGGCGACGGCCAAGTATAGCGACTTTGCAGTATCATACGAACGCTCGCCTCCAAGACCTTGCTCGCAAAGCATCGCCAGATTCATCTGGGCCGGGCGATGATTTTGACGTGCTGCCAAGGTGTACCAATGTCTTGCGGCTTTATGGTCTTGTTCCGTCTCCAAACCGAAATGGAACATGCTGCCTAACACGAACTGGGCATCAGAATCTCCATTATGTGCTCGCGCGAGAAGGCTTTTGATGCGGAATTCAAGATTCTCGGTTATGTCTACAATTCCCACTCCGATGCGCCCGCCCCGGCTGCTGGCCTCCAACAGTCGCGCCCCGCTGTCCCCGTCCGGGCGCAGCCAGCGCAGGGTCAGGACCGTCTCCGGCAGGGTCTCGGCCGTGAGCGTGATGAGCTGCTGGGCCGAATCCAGCGCGGTGTCGCCGTAGGCGATGAGCACATCCCCTGGGGCGATGCCAGCACCGGCGCCTTGGCCACCCGGCACAACCAGGGTCGCCAGCACCCCATCGGCCTCGCCGAACAGCTCCGGCCGCTCGGCCTTCAGCGCCCGCGCGGCGGCGAGCCAGGCGTCGATCTGGGCCTGAGGGGCCTCGGCTGAGGCCTGGGGAGACGCCTGTGCCGCCGCTGCCGCCGCGGGCTCGAGTCCCCCGGGTTTCGCAGCCGAGCCCGCGTCTACCTCAGGCTCGGATTCGGCGCCAGCAGCACCGGACAGCCCAAGGGCCAACACCAGGACAAGTCGGGTCAGTGGACGGGTGCTGTGCATAGTCGTGCTCCTACGTGTCAATGACTGCTCGTCCGGGGTCCGGGCTGGGTCCGGCCCCAGCGCTTCGGTCCGCACGGCGAACCTTCCGCAATGCGGTGCGCTCAACCCCGGCGATCCGGGTCCGCGCGTCGGCCCTGGCTCGGTACCCTACTGGCACAGGCGCCATTATCCTCAAGAGACGGACAAACGGCGCGCCTTTGTCGCCGGGGGCCTTGCTCGAATCGACATCCCAGGTCCGCACAAACGCGGCAAGCCGACTGCTCGCGACCCGGGTTACCGGCAGCCGCGGCCCAGAGCGCCGGACACAGCCGTAACACCGCGGAGCGGTGTTACGAGAGCAAAACGAGTCGCCCGGCTTCGCGGCTCAGTGGGTCCAGAGCGAGCGCACATGGACCTCTGTCGCCCGATACCAGGGCTTTGCCGGCTTCTCTCCCGATACCAACTCGCCCACGCGGGAGACCACGGCAACGGCAAGGTGAGTCGCGTCCATCGCGACGAGTCCAAGCAGGAGCTTCGCGACCAGAGCGGACCTGGCGCGAGGCTGCCGGGGAATTCGCCGCCAGTGTCCCGAACTCGACGCACCCTCCGGAGCGCCCGGCCTGGATAAGGCGTGCTATCATGGTCTTATGATCGAGTCCTTCCACGAGGGGTATGCACGATGGTCAGAATTCCAACGCATCGCTCTCCTACCCATCCCGGGGAAATGCTGCGGGAGGAGTTTCTGATGCCGATGAATATCAGTCAGCGGGATCTGGCCAGCGCGATCCATATACCCTATCGGCGGGTGAACGAGATCGTTAACGGGCGGCGCGGCATTACCCTAGGTATCGCACTGCGATTGGCGAAATTCTTCGGCGTCTCAGCGGATTTCTGGCTGAATCTTCAGGTTCGGTGGGATCTGTACCGCGCCCGACTGGCAGAGGCGGATGAGCTCGGGTCGATCATGGATTTCCATCATCTGCGAAAGACGGCCTGATCCCGGAAACCGTCGGGCGGATGCCCGAAAGGCGCGATTCGCCATTCCGGGCTTGGGCCGGGCGGGGTATGCCCCATCAACCGCGGCGGGACGGGGCATTCGCCCCGTCCCGAACATTGATTCGGAGGTCGGTCATTGGCGCGAGCCAGCAGGCGGCCGAATGGCATTCCCACGCTGGATCACGGGAACGAAAATACAGCCAACGAATCCGATCGAGATTTCACATGGCACTTCATATCGTCAATCAAGAAGCCGACCGACTCGCACGCGAGATTGCAGACCTGACCAACGAAAGCCTCTCAGCGGTCGTGGTCAGCGCACTGCGCGAGCGGGCGCTGCGCCTGCGCGAGGCCGCAGGTCGCGGCGCAAGCCTCGCGCAGATGCGCGAAATCGCTGCCCTGAGTGCGCGCAAATGCGCCGGGGACCGGCGCAGTCACGAGGAGATCATCGGCTACGACGAACATGGTTTGCCAAGCTGATGGTCATCGATACCTCGGCGATCGTCGCCATCCTGCGCGGCGAGCCAGAAGCCGATCGGTTCCAGCAGTCGATCGCCGCGGCGCCCCATCGTCGACTGAGTGCGGCCACCCTGCTGGAATGCCGGATCGTGGCCGCCAATCTGGGCATCGCCTCCGAGTTGGATGCCTGGCTGGCCGCCGCGGCGATCATGATCGAGCCATTCACCGCGGACCAATGCCGATTGGCTGAGGGGGGCTTTCTCGCCTTCGGTAAGGGTCGCCATCCGGCCGGCCTCAACTTCGGCGACTGCTTTGCTTATGCCCTGGCGAAGCAGACCGGCGAGCCCCTGCTCTTCAAGGGGGACGATTTCAGCCGGACCGATATCGTAACATCTCCACCCATCGGCTAGACCGGGTTGCCCTCGTGCCCAAGCTCCGAGACTGGGAGCGAGCGCTCAGTCCGTTCGCAACGGTGCAGCGGCGATGCTGACGCACCCTCCGGAGCGCCCGGCATGGACAGGCGCGCTATCACGGTCTTATGATCGAGCCCTTCCACGATCAAGCGACAATCGAATTTGCTTCCACCGGGCCGCATGGGGTATGCCACATCAACCGCGGCGGGACGATGCATTCGCCCCGTCCCGAATGTTGATTCGGAGGTCGGTCATTGGCGCGAGCCAGCAGGTGAAAAGGTTTCGGGCGGGGCGAATGCCGCGTCTGGCCTGTGGTTGCGATCAACGCCCAGTCGGCTGTTCATGTCCGGCATTGTTGAAGAATCGCTCGGTCACCGCCAGGTGCCTATTAGGGGTGAAGGATGCCCGATAGTATGGACGCAAACGTGGCTGCACGGGGTGGCCGGTCCGGTTCGAGGGTTCAGCCGCCGGCCGGCCCGATCCGCGAGTCGGAAAGGCCGGTGGAGCCCGGCCGGACGGGCGAAACCCGCTGACCGCGTGCCAGTCGGGCGCCGGGGCGGACGTCGCCGCGACGAACGATCGGGATGCCGCGTCGGACCCATTGATTATCCGGGGTCTTCGGCAAACACCTCGTCGAGCGACCGGGCGTCGAGGACGCGCAGGCTCCAAGCCATGCGGAATACCGGGGACAAACCACGGCTTACTGCTAACCGTTTGATGGCGGCCGCGAATCTGCCTCGGCCCCGGGTTTGCGTGGCGGAAAGCGGAACAGTTTCTCCCCAAATTGCGCCTGACGCTTAAGGATATCATCGAAGATTGCATTGGGGTCGTGTCCGAATTCTGCCGCGTAGGCTTCGCGCAAAGCCCGGGTTTCGGCGACGATGGGGTCTTGCCACATTCGTCAGTCCTCCATTAGCTCGGTTGGGGTGCAAATGATTGGCGGCTCGACGCCATGCGAACGGCAAACGCTTTCGATCTTCGGGCGTAAGCTCGCAGCGTCTGGGTGACCTTTGCTCGCCTCGGCAACGACGAAGGATGAAACGTAGATATCGAACTGACTGCGCCGCCCGTCCCACCAGTCCACCATCTCAACCTGGTTTGCCGCCGTCCGGAGGTCGTTGCTCGGGCGCGCGGTCAGGTAGCTGATCACTGACGTTTCGATGTAAACCTTGGGTTTGGACATATCGCTGGCGCTCGTCTCGCGGTCGTCAGGTGCTAAGCCGCAGCCAACTGGCTACCGAATATTACAACCGAGCAGAGTCTTGCGCCAACTCACGCAAACGCACACGGCACCGGGGTCGAATCCCGACCGATGTACGAGGCGGATCGGCCGCGCGGGGAATACTCAGACCTGGAGGTATCCCCCACAAATCAGCCACCCGGCTCGCGTAACGGCCTTGACCATCGTTTCGGCCATCCCTGACGGGGGACGGGCGTCCCGCCCGCCCCCCGAGCCTCGCGATGGCCGAAGTTATGATCAAGGCTCGATGGTCACCCTGACCGCGCTGCCGACGGGCAAGTCTTCCGGCAGTCACAGCAGATGGTCCGGGGCCACCTTCACCCCAAAGGTAATCCGGTCCATCTCAGGCTTACCTCCAGTTGCAGCGCTTTGTTTGTTCCTTGCGAAGGTTCACCCGGGGTCTTCGGCAAATACCTCGTCGAGCGACCGGGCGTCGAGGACACGCAGGCTCCAGGCCATGAGCCGCTCCGGCTCGGCCTGGTCCAGGCGCTCCTGGGTCTGCGCCGACAAGGGGCCGAAATGCTGCTCCAGCAGACCACGCAGGACCAGCGCCACGCCGCGGGCCTGGCCGCGGCGCTCCACAAAGCTCATATAGGGCATCTTCAGACTCTCCTCGATCGCGAAGATCGCGTCTGTGTATTGCAACTCCAGGTCGTCGGGCAGGCGCAGGATCCAGTCCAAAAAGCGGTACAGGTCGATGATGCGCTGTCGCGACAGCCCGCGTTCGTAGAGTCGGCGGGTGAGCTTGAGCTTGCGACGGTAGCGCGCCTGGGCATCGCCGTGGGTCTCCTGGGCCGCGAGATGCGCCAGCACCACGGTGGCGAAGGGGCTATCGTCCGTCTCGAGCTCGCCCTGTCTGGATCTATAGTCGAGCAGCTTCACGCTCGGGAAACGGATCCCGAGTCGGCTGCCCCAGCAGCCGATCTCAAAGCGGTCCGGTCGCCAATCGGCTGTGGTGTCGGCCAGGACGGCAAGGCTCGCGATGTCGCGGGCGTAGCGGTCGTAGAGCCGATAGGCGTAGACGAACATCCGCCGCGGAAAGTCCGCCTCGCTCTGGCCCTGGACCTCGATGTGGACCAGGAGCCACTCCTCGCCCTCGCCGATCCGATAGACCTTGAGCAGCTTGTCCGCATAGCGCCGACCGAGTTCCGCGTCCTGCACCACCTGGGACAACTCCTTGTCCAGCGACTCGAACCCAAGCGACCAATCGATCTCGGCGGCGGCATCGGGGAAGAAGAAGGCCATGAAATCAGGAAAATAGCCCTCCAGGATCTCCTTCCACGGGCTGTCGTAGTCATCGGCCATCGGGTTGCCTCCGCGTCTGATCCGGATACTCGACTCTAGGCGAGATGCGGGACCCTGGCAAGCCCTGGGACTCCGCCGTGCGGACCGTCGGCCCGCCTTCGCCATAGCGCCCCGTCACAACCAATTCCCCATCAGCACAAACGGCGCCCAGTAATAGGGATGGGTCCAGCGGCAAGCCTCGGCCGGACCGCGCGGGTTGGGCTCGGGGGGAACGCCGCTCAGTGAGAGCGGGCGGCGGGACCGGCCGCAGGGTTGGTCCGCGCCCGCCGCGTCGGCCGGGCCGCCGATCTCGCCGGTCAGGAGCGCGCGCTGGGCCTGGCGCAGGGCCTCGGCCTTGGTGAGTGACTGGTCGCGGGCGCGGCGGCCGTAGAGCGACTGCATCAGGGCGCCGGTGCTGGCGTCGTCCACCGACCACAGGGTGGCGAGGATGCCGCGGGCGCCGCGGAGCTGGGCCAGGGCGCCGAAGGACTCGATCTCGGCGCCGGCAGCGGCCTGGGCGCTGACGGCGGTGTCGCAGGCGGAGAGCGCGAGCAGATCGATGCCGGAGAGTGCGTAGTCGGGGTCCGCGTCGATGTCGGCGATGCTGAGGTGGCTGCCGTCGCCCAGCAGCAGGAAAGAGTCCAGGTTGTTGCCGGGGTTGAGCGCGAAGTGGCTGGCGATGTGCAGCACCGGGTAGTCGTCCTTGGCCTCCAACACGGCGACCAGACGGGCGGCGTCGAAGGCGCCGTTCAGGTGCACCTGGCCGCGGATGACGCCGTCCGGGTCCTGGTCGTCCCGCTTGACGATGCCCTCCAACTCGGCGGGCACGGCGCGCAGTTCTCGGAAGGGCGGATGGGCCTCGCTGACCCCCAGACCGGCCACCTGCCAGCGTTCGGCGCGCTGCTGCGACAGGGTCGCGGCGGCGGCCTTGTTGTAGAGGGCGAGCGAATAGCGCTCGACGAGCCAGCGCTCGCCGTCGTAGAGCGCCGCGGGGGGGACATAGCGCAGCGGTCCGTCCAGGGACAGCATCAGGGTTTGGGCCTGCGCCTGCTCCAGGTCCTTCGCCACCGGGGCGATCAGATGGGAATAGAGCGTCCGAGCGGCCTCGCTGGGGTCGCTCGCGGGATCGACGAGCGCGGCGCGCAGTCGGCCGACGAGTCGGCTCAGGTCCTCGTAGCCGATGGGGGACTGGCGGGCGAGTTGGACCTCCGGGGTGGTGAGGATGATATGCAGCCGGTCCTTGCCCATGACGGTGCTCAAGATCACGGCGCCGTGGCCCATCTCCCGCAGGCGGGCCTGCTGGATGCGCAGGTCCTTGAGCGCCTGCTCGGCGAGTCGGGTGGCGTCCGCGGGGGATTGGCCTTTGAACTGCTGCTCCAGGGCGGCGATGAGCGCGGTGACGGCCTGCTGGCCGGACTTGATGCGCCGATTGACCTCGGCGAGCCGTTCCTTCTCGGGCTGGGTGAGCACGCTTTCCGCGATGCCCTTGAGCGTCCGGTATTCCCGGCCCAGGGCCGCGAGGTCGGACTCGAAACGGGCATAGCGGGCGTTCCATTCGGCCTCGGCCGGGGTGTAGTCGGCTCGGGTCTGCTTCACGTCGCGGGCGGCGTCGCGGCGGATGAAGTCGTAGAGCTCTTCCTCTTTCAGCATGGCCAGGACTTGCTCGGCTTCGGGGATGCGGCCTTGGGCGATGAGGAGGTCGGCGAGGGCGCGGTAGACGGATTCGTTGTCTTCCATGAAGGACTGCTGTTGCTCCCGGGCGAGGCTGGCGTTGGTGGCGCGCATGGATTGGATCTGGTTGACGGCGCGCTTGCCGGCGAGGATGGCGGGGGCGGGTTGGTCGATGTCTTTCCAGTGCCGACGGAGGTTGTCCCACAGGCGCCAGATCAGCTCGGGCTCGGCCAACTCAGCCTGCAGGGCCAGGGCCTGCTGATAGTGGGATAGGGCTTCGGCGGTGTGGCCCTGAACCGTATGGAGGGCGCCGAGGTTAAGCAGAACCTTAGACTCTCCCGCGAGGTTGCCGATCTCGCCGGCGATGGCCAGGGCCTGGGTGTGGTGCTCCAAGGCATCTGGGTAGCGGCCGAGGCTGTGGTAGACGTTGCCGAGGCCGCCGAGGATATTCCCCTCCCCGGCGCGGTCACCGATCCCGCGGTGCAGGCGTAAGGCCTGGGTGAGGTGCGCCAGGGACTCCGAGTACCGGCCGAGGCTCTGGTAGACGGCCCCGAGGTTGATGAGCGCATCTCCCTCCCCCGCGCGGTTGCCGATCTCGCGGAAGATGGCCAGGGCCTGGGTGTGGTGCCCCAGAGCCTCCGGGTAGCGGCCGAGGCTCCAGTAGACGACGCCGAGGTTGGTGAGGTCCCGCCCCTCCCCCGCGCGGTCGCCGATCTCGCGGTCGATGGCCAGGGCCTGGGTGTGGTGCTGCAGAGCCTCCTGATAGTGGCCGAGGCTCCTGTAGACGAGGCCGAGGTTGCCGAGATCCGTCCCCTCCCCTGCGCGGTCGCCGATCTCGCGGTCGATGACCAGCGCTTCGGCGTAGTGCTCCAGGGCCTTGGGGTAGCGGCCAAGGCTGTCGTAGACGTTGCCGAGGCTGGTGATGTCGCGCCCTTCCCCCGCGCGGTCGCCAGTCTCGCGGTGTATGGCAAGGGCGTGGTTGTGGTGCTCTAGGGCTTCGGGGTAGCGGCCGAGGCTGTTGTAGACGTTGCCGAGGTTGCCGAGGGCGGTTCCCTCCTCCGCGCGGTCGCCGAGCTCGCGGCGGATGGCCAAGGCCTCGGTGTGTTCCTGGAGAGCATCGGGGTAGCGACCGAGGTTCCGGTAGACGATGCCCAGGCTGTTGTGGGCCGCCCCCTCGCCCCAGCGGTCCGCGGTCTCCCGGGCTAGGCCCAAGGCCTGGCGGTGATGCTCCAGGGCCTCGGGATAGCGGCCGGTGTCGTCGAGCACGTCGCCGATGGAACGAAGGAACCGCCCCCGCCAGACGGCATCACCTACCCCCTTCGCCAGGGTCAGACCCTGGCGGAACAGACCCATGGCATCACCGTAACGACCGCGCTTGCGGGCGGCCCAGCCGGCCGCGTTCAGGACCTGCATGCGCGCGGCCGGGGTGTCGGCCAGGTCCCGAATGCCCACCCCGATGCGCCCACCCCGGATGTCCGCCTGGTGGACCCCGGCCGCCCCGCCTGGCCCAGGCCGCAGCCAGTGCAGGCTGAGGGTCTCGGTGCTTGGGGTCTGGCCGGTGAGTGCGACAAGGCGCTCCGCCGAATCCAGCGGGGAGTCGCCGTAGGCGACGAGCACATCCCCGGGGGCGATGCCGGCGCCCGCGCCCTGACCGTCCGGGAGCACCAAGTAAGCCAGCACCCCCTCGGCCCCGCCGAATAGCTCCGGCCGCTCGGCCTTCAACGCCCGACCGGCGGCAAGCCAGGCGTCGATCCGGGCCTGGTCGGGCTCGGGTGCTGCTTGTGCGGGCACAATCGCCGGCGCATGGGCAGGCGCCGTCGGCGCCTCGGTCGGCTCCGCGGCGGCGGCGACGGTCAGGGCCAGGGCCGGCGTCAGAAGCCAGGCCAGGGCGATCCGAGTGGGGCTGCGCATCGAACGGGTCTCCTTGGTGTGGGTCTTTGGGTCTCGCTTCCTCTCGACGGACGGCGGCAGGGGATTTGTCGCCACGGGGGCCTCGATCATCGTTCCGGCCACCGGAGGTAGAGGCTTTAGCCGGTCCGGCCTGCAGGTACAACTGATTTCGTTGGATATATCGGGAACCGCCACCGGCTAAAGCCTCGACCTCCGGTTGCGGGCGGACTGCCAGCGGCCGGAACGATGATCGAGGCCGTCGCGCCGGGCGGCGCTCCCACCGGCCGGGGTCCACGCGGGGTGCGGCGGCACTGGCGGCATCTTATTGACCGCACAGGCCCGTGCCAATCGCAGGGGTAGGGTCCATTCGGTGCTTGACCGGGGCGAGCATCCGGGCAAGTCTAGCGCGGCCTCATGTCGCCGGGAGCGACGCGCATGAGCATGGCGTCTACCCGGGTCCCGAAGGCGATGTCCCCCTCGCGGGAGCGGCTTTACCCGCGACAGGGCGCTCGGCCGGTCGTTGTCGTTGTCGTTGTCGAGTTTACGATACTCGCGAGGACGCTCCCGCACCTCGACGTTTCGCTGTCCGATTACGACAACGACAACGACAACGACCGAGAGTTAAGCGCGATTCCGGAAACCGCCTCGCCACTGGCCACTCGCCACTCGCCACTGACCACTCGATATGGCCCTCGACCAAACCACCTATCTCAAACGCGCAACCCTGTCCCAGCTCGCCCGCTTCGAGGCCATGGCGCGGCGGCGCTTCGGGGACGAGGCCCTGGCCGGCGAGGCGGTGAACCATGTGCTGGACGCACTGGCGGCGGACGACTGGCGGCGGGTGCGCGCGCACCGGGGGCCGGCGAGCCTCGCGACCTATCTGCATACGGTCGCCGCCCGGCTGCTGGAGGACTTCGCCCGCGCCCGCTTCGGCCGGGTGCGGGTGCCGGAGTGGGTGCGCGTGCGGGGTGCGCTCTGGGCGCTGGTCTATCGGCTCCTGTGTCTGGAGCGCCAGGGTCCGGAGGCGACCCTGACCCTGGCCGAGTCGAGCGCCCCGGGCGGACGCGACCCGGCCCTGGTCGAGGAGGCGCTGCGCGCCATCCGGGCGCGCTATCCCGATTGCGGCGGCCAGGGTCCGGGGGAGCGGCCGCTCGGTGACGCGGACGAACCGGCTGACCTGGACGGCGAGGGTCCGCCGGCCGCTGCACGCACCCCCGAGCGGGACTGTCTGAAGTCCGAGCGCGAGGCACTGCTTCGGGCGCTACGCGCGCGGCTGCTGGAACCGGGGCCGGGGGCGGACCCCGAGCCCGCCGACCCGTCCGGTGCCTTGCTTCCCCCGCTCGATCTCGCGCCCGAGGAGCGGCTTCTGCTGCGGCTGGTCTACGAGGACGGGCTCAAGGTGACCGAGGCCGGCGCCATGCTCGGCCTCAACGTCAATCAGGTCCATGGGCGTCTGCGCCGACTGCACGAGCGACTGCGTCTGTGGCTCGGCGAGTCCGGGGTCGCACTGGGGCCGGAGGATTGCGCATGAGCCGCCGGGCGCGACGAATCGACCGCCCGCGTCCGTCACTGCCGTCAGTGCGCGGGAGCGGCGCGGGGCGGAGCATCATCCAGTCGGGGAGAGAATCGGGAACTTGAAGCCTATGAGCGAGCGCGCACCGGATCGACTGGCCGAGCGGACCCGGCTGGCGGCACTGCTGGCCTTGAACGCGCCGCGCGGGTCGCCCGAGACCGCGCAGGGCAGGGTCGATCGGCCGAGCGACGACGACCTGGCGGCGCTGCTGGACGGGCGACTCACCGGGGCCGAGCGCGAGCGGGTGCTGCGGGGGATCGCTGCGCACCCGGAGGCCTATCGCGCCTGGCTGGCCGCGGCGGCAGAGGCCCGGGCCGGGTCCGAGCGTCGGGCCGAGCGTCGGCTCGGCCCCGCCCGTCCGGCCGTGCGGCGCTGGTTGGCGACGGGCGGGATGGCCGCCGCGGCGCTGGCCGGGACGATCGGCTGGTGGGTCTGGGCGCCGGCGCCGCTGGACCGTGAGATCGGGTCCGGTCTGATCGCCCTGTCCGGTTACGCACGACCGCTGCCCCAGTCCTTCGCCAGTCTGGGGCTGGCGGGCCGGGGCGGGACCGATGCCCAGGCCGAGGCGGCAGTGGCCGGCTATCGCTCCGGACTGGCGGCGCTTGGGACACCGGGGGTCGCCGCCGGGGAGACACCCGCGGGGGAGGGACAGGCGGCCTATCGACTCGGGCGTTGGGTCGCCCTGCTGGAGGCGGCGGCCGTGGCCGAGCCGCCCCCGGGGGTGGATCTCTGGGCGGATCAGGTCCGGATCGGCGACCGTCTGGCGGCCGAGATCGGCGTCGGCGACCTGGCGCGGGAGCTGGGGCTGCTGAACACCGCACTCGGCCGACGCGGGGAGGGTGGGGCCGCCTGGCGTCGGGACCTGGCGCAAGAGGTGTGGGCGGTGCGCCTGCGTCTGGGGCTCGACTGGGCGGGGTCGGCACGCGCGCCTTAGGAGCGGGGGCGTCTCGCCCCCGACGCTGCCGGGGCGGGGCGGGACGCCCCGGCTCCTTTGCTCTCGCCCCTTCCCCGCGGGGATGATCGATTGCGGACATCGCCCAAGAAACCGGTGCACTCCGGCGACAAACAAAGGCAACCTGGCCGTCGATAGTAGCGAGTCGGGCGACGCCTGATCGCGTGGGGGTCGCCCGAAGGGTTCGGCACACAGGGGGACAGCAGATGGCAGCTCGGTTGGATTGGGGTCGGATCGGTACGGCTGTGGGGGCCATGGGCCGACGTGTCGGTGACGCGGTCACCTGGTTAGGACGGACGCTGCCCGCGGCGCTCTGGGTGGGTCTGAGGGCGGGCCTCTCGGCCTTGTGGTGCGGTGCCCGCCGATTGGTCGGGACCTATCGCGCCAACTGGGAGCGGCTCTCGCACTTCCGTCGGCACTTCATCGCCAACCTCTTCGTCGGGCTCCTGATCGCGGTGGTCCTCCACCTGCTGCATCAGGGCCCATTGCTGCACACGCTGGACGATGCGGCCATCGATTGGACCATGCGCATCTACGGCGGCACCGCGCCCCCGGCAGGGACGCGCCCCATCGCCTTCATCGACATCGACGATGCGACCTGGCAGGCCTGGGGCGAGCCGCTACTGACGCCGCGGGACCCGCTCGCCGCACTGCTGCGCCACGCCATCGACGGCGCGGCGGCGGCCATCGTGCTCGACATCGATCTCAGCCATCCCGGCGGGGCGGGCGACCAAGCGCTCGCCGCGGTGCTGCGGACCTATCTGCCCGATGCGACGGGTCAGCCTCCCAACCTGCCGCCACTGATCCTCGCCCGCGACATCCGACTGCCGCCCCCGGGGTCGCACGCCTTGCCCACCGAGCGGCAGACGCCCTTCGACGACCTGGTGGAACGGGCGCCCGGCATCCACTGGGCCGCGCCGCTCTTCGAGCGGGATGGGGACGGACGGATCCGGCGCTGGCGGCTGTGGACGGCGACCTGCGGGAGCGACGGCCAACCGCGGGTGCGGCCCTCAATCCAACTGCTCCTCGCCGGTTTGCTCGACGGCACCCCGGCGCAGCAGGCGCAGCTCGCCGGCGTGCTCCGGGGATACCGACCCTCCGGCTGCGGCGGGCCAGGGATGGCGCGGGGTGACGACCAGGCCGACGGACCTGGGGCGGACCCTGGCCCGATCGACCCGGACCCGCAGCATGGCCAAACGGCGGGACACCGGGACGACCATGGGGAGATCGCCGTCCGGCTGGGCGAGCGGGAGATCCACCTTGAGCCCCATGGCACCGCGGCGCGCGTGATCTATCGCGAGCCCTGGCGGCCGGAGGCGGGGAAGGTGCGGTCGGAGGTGACGCTCGACGACGGTCGGCGGGTGCCGGCGATTGCGGTGCGCCCCGCCGCCGCGGTGGTCAAGGCCACGGACCCGAGGAGCGGCGCCTGGCTCCAGGGGCACGTCGCCATCGTCGGCGGCAGTCACCGGGACACCCGGGACATCCATATGACCCCGCTGGGCTGGATGCCGGGCGCGCTGATCCTGGCCAACGCGGTGCAATCACTCGGGCACCACGGGGAGCTGCGGACCCCGAGTCTCGCCGAGACGCTGGCAGTCGAGGCGTTCTTGATCCTGATTATGAGCGCGCTCTTTGCCCGCTTCGACTCGTTGCTCGGGAGTCTGCTGTCGGGGCTGGCGGTGATCTTGGTCCTGCTGCCCTTGAGCCTGGCAGTCTTCGGCAACGGGACCTGGCTCAGCTTTGCCATCCCACTGATCGCCATCATGGTCCACAAGCTATGGGCCGAGATCGAAGCACTTATCCAAAAGGTCGCAACCAAGGGGCACAGCCATGAACGAGCCGACACTCAAGAAGGTTGACGTAGGGCGCGGACCCGCGCGTCGTAGCGCCCGAACGGGCCACGCGGCGCTCGCGGCGGCGATGCTGGCGCTCTGCGGATGGGCCCTCTGGGCGCCGGTCGGAGCCGACGAGGCGGCACGCGTGGTCGGCTGGGTCGATGGATTCGAGGGCGCGGCACAGGGCTATGCCCTGGAGCGTCAGGGGCAGACCATTGAGGTGGTGGCGCTCATGCCGCTGCGTGCCGGGGACAACCTGCTGGTCAGGAACGCGGCGGGGCGAATTCGCATCCATCTGGGCGAGAGCGCCGCCAGGAGCATCGAGCGATCGGGCTCGCCGTTCCGCGTCCCCGCCGGCGGCGAGACCCCGACCCCCTGGGCGAACCTCATGGATTGGACCGGAAGCCTGCTCGGTGGGAATACCGGGGGGCAGCCGACCACTCAGGTCAAGGTCTTCAGCCGCGGCAACTCGGATGCGCCGCCGTCCTCGGCGCTCCTGTATACGGGGACCGCGCTGCTGGCGGCGGGCAGGCGCCCCCTCGCGCTCGCCTGGACCAACGGCAAGCCGCCCTTTCGCGTGCAGCTCACGCCAACGGGCGCGGGGCAAACAGCCGTGGTCGCGCTGGATGGGCTTGCCGAGCCGATTTGTTCGACTCCGGAGGTCGACCTGGTGCCCGGGACCTATCGGTTGGAGATCCGCGATGCGCAGGCGAGGGACCTGCTGACCGAGATCCGGGTAGTCAGCACCGATGCGCTCCCCAGGCCCGACCCGAGCCTGATCCCACAAGGTGTCTCAGATGAAGCCAGGCGCACCCTGAGCGCCGCCTGGCTCGCCGGCCGGGACGGCGGCTGGGTGTGGCGGCTGGAGGCGTATCAGCGGGTGGTGGGGTTGCGCGGCTACGATCCCGCCGTGCGGTTCGGCAACCGATTGCAGGGCTTGCAGGAGCTGGCGCAACCGGAGGGTTGACCAGCGGCAGCGCAGGCCACCGAGTCCCGCGCCGGCGCTGGTGGACTGCGTTACGCTTGTCCACCCTGCAACTGAGCCGGTTTTGTAGAGTGGATAAGGCGCGCGGCACGGCGCTGCGTGTACCGGGCACCCAGGTCGCGCGCGCCGCATCCACCGATCGGTTGCATAGTGCCGCCCAAATTTGGAATTGCTGCACAGCCTCCGCCGCGCCCGGTATGGAAGGCCGTGCTATCATCGCCTGATGATCGAGTCCTTCCACGATCAAGCAACAGAAGACATCTTCAACGGCGTCAACTCGAAGGCCGCCAGGAAGTGCTGCCCACAACGGATTTGGGCCATCGCCGCGCGCAAGCTAGATTAGCTCGATTCGGCGCAGTCGCTCGACGATCTCAAGGTCCCACCCGGCAACCGGCTGGAAGCCCTGAGCGGAGATAGAGCCGGACAATACAGCATCCGGATCAACGACCAGTATCGAATTTGCTTTGTCTGGGGCGACAGCGGTCCGAGCCGAGTAGAGGTTACGGATTATCATTAGGGGTATGCAAGATGGTCAGAATTCCAACGCATCGCTCGCCTACCCATCCCGGCGAAATGCTGCGGGACGAGTTTCTGATGCCGATGAATATCAGTCAGCAGGATCTGGCAAGCGCAATCCATGTACCCTATCGGTGCGTAAACGAGATCGTCAACGGGCGGCGCGGTATAACCCCAAGTATCGCACTGCGTTTGGCGAAATTCTTCGGCGTCTCGGCAGATTTCTGGCTGAATCTTCAGGTTCGGTGGGACCTGTACCGCGCGCGACTGTCCGAGGCGGATGAGCTCGGGGCAATCATAGAGTTTCATCATCTGCGAAAGACGGCCTGATCCCCAGGACCGTCGGGCGGATACCCGAACGGCGCGATCCGCCGTTGCAGACACCGAAGACGGCGCGATGAGCGCAGATTCAAGACCCTCCCCACGGCGCGATGCCGATTCATACAGATCTCACCAAACGCCGACGAGAATGATCCCTCAGGAATCGCAGAACCTGCTTGAGTCGGAAGAGGACGTTCGCGGCAAGGTACTGCTGCCGTATTTGCGCGCGCTCGGGTTCGGCCTCGATCAAGTGCAGTTGGAAGCCGGATTCTCGATTCGCCTCGGAACGAACCTTCATCGGGTCGGTGGTTCATTCCCAGAGGATCGGGTCAAACGGGGCCGGGCAGACTGCGTTGTGAGGTCGGTTCTGGGTCGCAGCCTGTTCCTGGTCGAAGTGAAGGCCGATGGCCATGCCCTCTCGGACGATGACCGTGATCAGGGCATCAGTTACGCGCGATTACTCGAGGAGATCGCGCCGTTCGTTATGGTGACGAACGGACGCGAGACCAAGGTCTTCGACACCATTACCAGGGAAGAGATCGGGACGGCGGATCGTCTCGCGCAAACCGAATTCTGGCGCAACGACTGCGTGTTGGCGTCAGGCGTCGACCTGCGCATTCGCTGTGAAGCGCTACGCCATTTTATCGGCTATTCTCCGGCCAACGTCCGTACCTTTTCGTCATTGCAGCAAAGGGCTCGAATGCTTGGACTCCTGGGGAGCACGGCAGACCGTACCAAGAAATACATACCCGAGATCTATGTCTTCTGGCTCCCACGCTCCAGCGTGGGAGCAAGTCCGGACGCTCCAGCGTCCGGTCGGCCGACGCCCCGCTGGAGGGGCCGAATGGCCTTCCCACGCTGGATCGTGGGAACGAAAATACAGCCAACGAATACAATAGAGATTTCACATGGCACTTCATATCGTCAATCAAGAAGCCGACCGACTCGCACGCGAGATTGCAGACCTGACCAACGAG